>ERZ860322.792-NODE-792-length-21403-cov-5.759509_pt1 | contig 21403 bp, 20 predicted proteins | sample MGYA00509979_ERZ860322 | MGnify/ENA primary metagenome ERZ860322 (study PRJEB30046, sample SAMN00715217) | human gut metagenome | study: EMG produced TPA metagenomics assembly of the A metagenome-wide association study of gut microbiota in type 2...
CGTATATACATATCTGATAGAGGACGGCAATTTTGTCGTACTGCGCACTTTGGGCAAGAAGATAAGTCCGATATGCAGTGTCTCGCTTAAAACCGGCATCGCGATAGTAAAAATGCCCCATACCGCCGCGGAAAAGGAAGAATACAGAAAGAAATGCGGAAATGTCCGCTCGCGCTTCAATTATTGCAGAACGCTTTCACCCGAAAACGCCTATGCTTTTGTCCTTGATTTCAACGGACGAAAAACGGAGCTTTTATTTGAGCCGAATGAGGAATTTCTACACAGTTTTGAGATGGTTTTTGCCAATGTCCGCAGGGAATATCTCCGCGAATTATACGGAGATGATGGCGAAAGCGGGGACGCATAATGAAATCTGCTGAAATTTAATAGAAAATTTTTCAAAATGGTATTGCAAATTGCGTTATGTCGTATTATAATAGTAAAAAACATTCAAAGGGAAGGGGTAAAAACAAATGACGGCACTCGAAACGGTAAAAGATATACTTTCAAAGCAACTTCGTGTTGACATTGATTCTATAACAGAGGATACAAACATTATGGAGGATCTCGGCGCAGATTCTCTCGATATAGTTGAAATGCTCATGAATATCGAGCAGGATTACGGTATAGTCATCGCCGATGATGATATAGTCGGCTTCAAGACGGTCGGCGATATTGTTCGTTATATTGAAAATAATCAGTAATTTACTTAAAATAAAAAATGCGACTGCGTGAGCAGTCGCATTTTTGTGTTTTCGCTTACTTTTTCAGCTCTGAATTTATGAGATTCAGAACCGCATAATCTGTTCGGTCGAGAGTTATCGGAGTTATCGATATGCAGCCGTTTAGAGTGGCGTCGGTATCTATGGTGAAATCTTTCTTATCCTCGTGGACGGAATAACCGTGCTGGCGGAAGAGATTTGCTTCCTCCTCCACAAAGCGGTCATTATAGTATCTGCCGCCCTGATGCGTCATGCATATGTCTTTGCCCTCGGGCGGGATATTTACATTATAAAGCGGGGAATACGAGAGCAATTTGTGCTTGCGGAAAAACTCTATCACGCGCTCGAGCTGAGCCGCGGCGGCATCAAAGTCCCCGGGCGTGGTAGAGAGAGCCACTGCGGGCATACCCTCGGCATTTGCTTCAAAAATTGCGCCTACCGTTCCCGAATAAACCATATCTATGCCGATATTCAGTCCGTTGTTTATGCCCGAGAGCACGAGGTCGTAATTTACGCCCAGTCCGAGCTTGGCAAAGCGGACGCAATCCGCAGGGGAGGAATCGACCGAATAGGCGCGCACGCCCGGGAGCAGTTCGACCTCTCTTGCTTCAAACGGGCTGTGTATATTGATACTCTGACTTTTGCCGCTTTGCTCTGTTTTCGGAGCGGCAACCGTTACCTCACCGAATTTCATAGCCTTCTTTGCGAGAAGCAGAAGCCCGCGGCTTGATATCCCGTCATCGTTTGTTATCAGTATTTTCATCATAGCCATCCCTCATGGTTTTCTTTATAATCGGCAATCAGCCTGTCCGCATCTGCAAGAAGCGCACGCTTTTCACGCGCGTTTTTAACGGAAGCACCTGCGGCGCAGGCATGACCGCCACCGCCGTATTTCTCGGCAAGTCCGTTTATCTCGGCAAAGCGGGAACGCAGGCGAACGCGGAACTCTCCGGAGTCCTCCTCGATGAAGGCAAGCCATATGATGCTGTTCTTTATCGTGCTGATATAAGAAACACAGTTGCTTGCCGTCTCAAAGTTTATCGCATATTTTTCCTGCATGGCACGTGTGACTGTAAGGTATGCCACGCCGTTTTCCGTGAGCTTCACGCACGAGGTGATATGCGCACGGAATTTCAGCTCACCTATCTCCTCCGTGTAGAGGTGGGAGAAGAGCGTATCCGTATCTATTCCTATATCGAGCAGAGCCGCCGCACAGCGCAAGGTATCTCCGGTAACGCTCGAAAAGCGGAAGCGACCCGAATCCGTGACCATACCCATATAAATATACATGGCGGCAAGCGAATCTGCCTTCAGCTCATCGCGGAAGGCAAGGTAAAATTCCGCTATCATCTCGCAGGCGGAGGAACGGCTTTCTTCAACCCAGCGGATATCTCCGTAGTTGTCTGCCGGAATATGGTGGTCTATCTTGATAAGCTCCGTTGCCGCACCGACAGCCGAATTTGAAATGCGGTCGTATGTAGCCGTATCTATGACGATGGCAAGCGCACCCTTGTGTTCCTCTGCGGAGAGCGGCGCCCCAACGCTTCCGAGAAATGAGAGATATTCGGAAGAATCGTCTGCTGCGACGATGATTTCCTTTTCGGGATAAGTGAGCGTCAGTATACGCGCAAGTCCGAGCGTGGAGCCGACTGCATCTCCGTCAGGTCTGATGTGGCGCGATATGACTATCTTCTCATAGCTCTTTATTTTTTCAAAAATCTGTTTCATTACCTCGTTCATTGTGCCGTTTCCTCCAGCTCCTCAAGGTCGGCGAGCATTTTCATTGCCGTTTCGCGGTCGGGAACAGTGGCACCGCTCGCCTTTGCATGACCGCCGCCGTATTTTACGGCGATGGGATTGATATTGTATTTTGCCGAGCGAAGCTCGCAGAGCACGCCCGCAGATGTTTCAGTGAAGTTGACCCAGCTGTTTATCCCGCGGATATCGGACATTGTGCCTACCATGCCGCGCGATATCGTGAAGGTATCGGCACCTGTTTCTGCGGCTTCTTCCGCTGTGGTATAGATATATGCAACGCCGTTTTTCGCACGGTTTATTTTAAGCGTGAACCGCGCACGGAGCTTTATCATATCGAGCTCATCCGCATAAAGTTCGCGGTAGATATCCGCTGTCGAAAAATCGACGCTCATGAGAAAGGCGGCAAGCGCAAAGGTGCGTGCATTCACGCTGTCATAGCGGAAGCGACCGGAATCCGTGACCATGCCCGTATAAATCGATTTTGCCGCCGTAGGCGTGAGGCGCAGAGAACATTCTCTTGCAAATTCCGCTATCATTCCGCAGCAGCTCTCAAAGCTTGTGTCGGTTATTTCGGTATCGGCGATTTTCTCGCAAAAGATATGGTGATCTATGCGCAGGGTGCTCTCGGCGAGAGTATATCTTTCATCCGAAATGAGCGAACTTGCAGATGTGTCAAGAATTATTGCGAGCGCACCGTTGTAGTATTCATCGGGCACTGTATCCGGAGTGCTGTCCGCCATGAAGGCGTACCGTCCCGCAGGGTCACCAACCGCATAAACTTCTTTGCCCTTGAAATTTTCGAGTATGAGGTGCTTGAGTCCCGCCTGCGAGCCTATGGCATCGCCGTCCGGATTATTATGGCGATGTATTATTATGCGGTCATACCGCGAAATGAGTGAAAGCGCTTTTTCAAACAAATTCTGCCACTCCTTTTCAATTTTATTATAAAAGTTTGTTTTTGTATTTTATCATAAAAAGCGACAAAAGTCAACACTCGGAGAAAACACGAAAAATGAAAGAATCTTATTTACAAAACGTGTAAAATGTGATATTATAAATATGTATGTAAACAGAGAATACGGAGGAACGGAAATGGTAAATACGGTATATATCAAAAAGACCGAGGACATGATGCAACTTATTCTTGAGCAAAAATTCGAGGAGAAGATCAACAGAAACAGGTCATATTTCCTTTATCGCGGGCTTTGCAGGAGCAAATTTTCGCTGGAAACGAGCCTTCATCGCAACTGCCGCGATATGCAGGTGTCTCTCGAGCCGTGCATCCTTCGCAATTTCACAAAATATGCCGAACTGCTCAATCCGGATCTTCGCACATCAGTGTGGCGTCAGATGGTGGTAGGTCAGCATCACGGACTGCCTACAAGACTGCTTGACTGGACATATTCGCCGCTTGTCGCTCTGCATTTTGCTACAAGCTCATTTGAACTCTCCAAAACAGACACATATGACGGTGCCGTATGGAAAATAGATGCGCGAGAGATAAACAGGCTTCTGCCGGAGAGATACTATGATAAGCTGGCAAGAAACAATGCATGGGTTTTCTCGGTTGATATGCTCAGCGATGTCGTAAATGAGCCGGCACAGTATGACAGCGATATGGCGGGTCATGCCATGGCACTCCTCGAACCGCCATCCATCGACCAGAGAATAATAAATCAGTACAGTATTTTTTCTGTCATCCCGATGAGTATGGAAAGCATAGAGGAATTTCTCGATAAGTATACGGAAAATACCGTCAAATATGTCATAGACAAAAGCATAAAATGGGATGTGCGCGATTTTCTCGACCAGATGAATATGAATGAACGCACGATGATGCCCGGACTTGACGGACTTTCCACATGGCTCAAGCGCCACTATTTTGTTATGCCGGCAAGGGCGGCAACGGAGGATAAGGAAAATGGAAAGAAATAATCCGAAGGGTTGGCTCTATATTCTGCCCGCCATGCTCTTTCTCGGGGTATTTATGGTTTACCCGCTGATAGATGTTTTCGTCTATTCCTTTGAGGAGGGATATAATTCCGCCTCGCAGACATTTTTCGGCACGGGACTCTATAACTACAAATATGTTCTGCGCGACCCGTATTTTGTTCAGGCACTGAAAAATACACTCATTCTCGTTATGATAACCGTGCCGCTGTCAACAGGCATCGCGCTTCTTATCTCGCTCGCGCTTTCTTCCATTCAGAAGCTTCGCAGTGCCTTTCAGACGATATACTTTCTGCCGTATGTCACAAATACGCTTGCCGTAGGTCTTGTTTTCATGATTCTCTTCAAGAAAACGGCGTATTCCGACGGGCTTATCAACCTGCTTATAAACACCTTCGGCGGGCAGAGCGTCGATTTCATCGGCGGTCCCTACTGGGCAAAGATGCTTGTGCTCTGCATATATACGATATGGATAGTAATGCCCTTCAAGATAATCATTCTGACAAGTGCGCTCGCCTCGGTGAATAAAAATTACTACGATGCGGCGCGTGTGGACGGCACCTCCAAGGGGCGTATATTCCGCAAAATAACACTGCCGATGATTTCTCCCTCGGTTTTCTATCTGATAATAACAGGCTTTATCGGCGCTTTCAAGGCATACAGCGATTCCGTTGCGCTTTTCGGCGTGAACCTCAATGCCGCAGAGATGAATACGCTTGTAGGTTACATATACGATATGCTCTACGGAAACAGCGGCGGATATCCATCATATGCTTCCGCGGCGGCGATAATCCTTTTTGCTATAGCTCTGACGATAACATGTATAAACCTCATGGTCGGCAGAAAGAGCATTCATTACAGATAAGGAGGGGAGAAAATGAAAAAAATCACGGACTATGCACGAGCCGAAAAAGCGGCACGCGCGGGGAATATAGCGGGAAAAACGCTGATATATTTTTTTCTTCTCATATGGGCGCTCATAGTGCTTTTCCCCTTTTATTGGATGGTGCTCAGCTCGCTGAAAAGCTACAGTGCATATAACTCGGAATATATACCGAAATTCTTTACGCTTTCGCCGACGCTCGAGAATTACAGGGAAGCTTTTACCGCGGTTCCGCTCGCTAAGTATTTTCTCAATACGGTGATATTTACAATAGCGACGACGGCACTCATGATGGTGGTGATAACTCTCGCCGCGTTTGCCTTTGCAAGGCTGAATTTTAAGGGCAGGGACATTGTTTTCACGATATTCCTTGCGCTGATGATGCTGCCGAGCGAGCTTGTGGTGATAACGAATTTCGTGACGATAACAGACCTCGGACTGCGCAATACATTTACGGGTCTGATACTGCCATCGGTCACATCGGTTTTCTATATTTATCTGCTCCGCGAAAACTTCGCGCAGATTCCCGATGAAATGTACTATGCGGCACGCGTGGACGGTGCTTCGGATTTCCGCTATCTCATGCGCGTGATGATACCGATATGCAAGCCGACGATAGTAACCGTTATTATTCTGAAGGTGATTGAATGCTGGAACTCATATGTATGGCCGCGCCTGATAACGGATGATCAGAATTATTTTCTCGTTTCAAACGGAATACAGGAGATACGCGAAAACGGCTTCGGACGTGAAAATATACCTGCGATGATGGCGGCGGTGGTTGTCATTTCCGTGCCGCTTATCGCTCTGTTCCTGATTTTCAGAAAGAAGATAATGGCGGGCGTTTCGAGAGGAGGTACAAAGGGATGAAAAGAATGCCGAAGCTCATATCCGCGCTTCTCATACTCTGCGTTTTCGCCTCGCTTTTTACCGCTTGCCACGGCTCAAAGGGACTGCGTGAATTTGAGATGCCGGATGAATTTGATACCTCGCGTAATTATGAGCTGACCTTCTGGGCTAAGAACGACACAAACAGAACTCAGATGAAAATATATCAGAACGCGATAAAGGATTTTGAGGCACTTTATCCGAATATAAAGATAAAGCTTCGCCTCTATACCGACTACGGCAAGATATACAACGATGTTATCACAAATATAGCGACGGGCACGACGCCGAATATCTGCATAACATATCCGGACCACATAGCGACATATCTGACAGGAGTAAATACCGTAGCACCGCTCGATGAGCTTTTTGCAAGTGGAAAATACGGGCTCGGCGGCAGTGAAGTCCGTTTCGACGGTGTTTCACGCGACGAGATAATAAAAAAGCATCTCGATGAGTGCTATTTTGACGGCAACTATTATGCCGTACCTTTCATGCGTTCCACCGAGGCTTGCTATATAAACAAAACATATGTTGAGAAGCTCGGTTATACCGTTCCCGATGAGCTGACATGGGATTTTGTATGGGAGGTTTCCGAGGCTGCCATGGCAAAGAACGAGGACGGAACCTTCAAGGTGAATGGGCAGAATGTTCTCATTCCTTTTATATACAAGTCGACAGATAATATGATGATTCAGATGCTCAGGCAGTCGGGTTATGCATATTCGAACGAGAGCGGGGAAGCACTTCTTTTCAATGATGATACCAAGTCTCTGCTATATACCGTTGCCGAGCATGCGGGAACAGGCGCTTTCTCTACTTTTTCCATCTCGAGCTATCCAGCAAATTTCCTCAATGCGGGGCAGTGCATTTTCGCCATAGATTCAACGGCAGGTGCCACATGGATGGGAAGTGACGCGCCTCTCTCCGATATCAGCGAAGATAAGATTGTGAATTTTGAGACGGCTGTACGCACCGTGCCGCAGTTTGATACGGAAAACCCGCAGATGATATCGCAGGGTCCGTCCATATGTATATTTAATAAGAATGACCCGCAGGAGGTTCTTGCATCGTGGCTTTTTACGCAGTATCTGCTTACAGACGGCGTACAGATTGCCTATTCCGAGACGGAGGGCTATGCTCCCGTTACGACTACGGCGAGAAATTCCGCCGAATATGCGGATTATCTCTCGCGCGAGGGTGAGGACAACGATGAGCATTACGATATAAAAATAAAGGCGACAAAGCTTCTGCTTGAAAATACGGAAAATACCTTTGTCACGCCCGTATATAACGGCTCGGCTTCGCTGCGTAACGCGGCTGGTCAGCTTATCGAGAATGTAACAAAGTCCATGAACCGCAAGGAAACCGTGGACGATGCCTATATGGAAAAGCTTTTTGCAAATGTGACTTCGCTTTACCGCATAGGGGAGGCAGGGAAGGGCGTTTCCGGAAAAGCGGAGCTCGGCGCTCTGCCGGGCGGTTCCAAGGCGCTCATCATCGCTCTTGCTGTTATATGGGTGCTCATCGCCGTGTATTTTATCGTGATTTTAAAGAAAAAATTAACAAAACATGAAAAATGATATTGATTTATCGGCGAAAAGAGTGTATACTATAATCAGCTAAGATACTAAACTCAAAAAAGGAGAATTTAATGATGAAAAAATTTTTAGCTATCGTTCTCGCACTCACATTTGTTTTCGCATTTGTTGCTTGCGGAAAGAAAGACCACGAATTCAAGGATGTTAAGTCTGAGGGCGTTATGACATACGATGAGTTTGCGGCAGCAGCTCTCAAGTCCAAGGTAACAATCGAGGGCTATGTTCAGGCTAAGCAGGTTTATTCCGAGCAGTACGGCAATACCTCGCTTTACCTCCAGGACACAAAGGGCGCTTACTTTGTATATCGCCTTGCCTGCACAGCTGAGGAATATGCAAAGTTCACAGAGGGCGTAAAGGTCAAGATCGTAGGCTACAAGGCTGTATGGTCAGGCGAAGTCGAGATAATCGATGTAGAGTCCTTCTCCGTTGACTCGAGCGTTAAGTACACAGCTCCCGTTTTTGATGCAACGTCTCTTCTCGGCTCAGATGATCTCATCAAGCACCAGAATGAAAAGGTTTCCTTCAAGGGTCTGACTGTCAAGGCTTCCAAGGATGCTGACGGCAACGAAGTTGCTTACCTCTACAAGTGGAACGGCACAGGCGCTGAAGGCGATGACCTCTACTTCAATGTGGCTCTCGGCGATAAGGAATTTCAGTTCCTCGTTGAATCCGATCTCTGCGGTGCCGATACAGAAGTTTACAAGGCTGTAAAGAACCTCAAGGTAGGCGATACTATCGACCTCGAGGGCTTCCTCTACTGGTATGACGGTGTTAATCCGCATATCACATCCGTAAAGGTAGTTAAATAATCGGGAAAATATTATTTCGGAATAAAAACAAAGGAAATCCGTTCGCGGATTTCCTTTGTTTTTTGCCGAAAAATTTCGTCCGCTATTAAAGTTTTCACTTACCTTTTATTAAAGTTTAGGTCAAGCCTTTGGGGAGGCTTGCGGGTTCAAAGGCGCGGAGCCTTTGTCGCTCTCCGCAGAGCGCGAAATCTTATTCCGGCGTTTTCTTTTTTATAGCTTTTTCTTTTGCGGCGGCGATGGCAAAAGAAAAAGCGGATGGAGAATTTGATTTTTCTTTTGGCTATTGACGGGACTTGGGCTTTATCTTGTAGGGGTCGGCGCCACGACAACCCGCTGTGGCAGGGGAGGCAATTTATTGCTCCCTTTTCTTGCCACGGCTCGTCAGGCTAAGCGCAGTGCTTTTTTATTTTCCGCAAATATTCAAAAAACCGTTGACAAACACACATTCTTTTGTTATAATAATAAGGCATTCGCTGATATGGCTCAGCAGGTAGAGCACATCCTTGGTAAGGATGAGGTCACCGGTTCGAATCCGGTTATCAGCTCCAGCAAAAAACACCTACGAAAGCAGGTGTTTTTTTGTTGCCTTTTATTTCAGATAATATATGGGATTTACGCGCGTGTATTTGCCCGTTTTGCTATTGTATACGCGGATTTCAAAATGCAGATGTGTGCCCGCATACGGTTTTGAGGCTGTGGGCGCGGGACTGACTCTGCCTGTATTTCCCGATTCGCCTATCACCTGCCCCGCCTGAACATAATCACCGACAGAAACGAATTTTTTGCTCATATGCGCATAATATGTGCGCATTCCGTTTTCATGCTCTATCACAACAAACGTACCGTATGTCCAGAGCATGCTTTTGTCTGTGGCGGGATTGAACGCGCCGTTGTTATATGCCGTCACAACTCTGCCGCTCATCGAGGCGACAATTGCTTCTCCATACCATACGCCGATATCAAGTCCGCCATGACCGCCGTTTCCGTAATTCTGCGTGATGCTGTAATTTCTGCCTATGTATTTGCCGCTTACTTCTCCTGCGACAAGATATGGCAGGCGGAATTTCTCGGGCGCGGGCGTAGGCGTGGGATTGGGCGTGGGTTCAGGCTCGGGCGTGGGCGTGGGATTGGGTGTGGGTTCAGGCTCGGGCGTGGGTTCGGGCTCGGGCGTAGGCTCGGGCTCGGGAGCAATATATGTGCCGACAGCGATAACTTCATTTACAGGCTCTTCGCGTTCCTGCAAGATAAGGGTTTCACTCTCCTTTTCGCCGCGGTAATACGATATCTCATACGTCTCTTTGAGAACACCGCTTTTCCCTGCTGTGATAAGCTTTTCTTCGCCGAGAGGCAGACTGCCGTCGGAAACTCTTTCCGTTTCATAAGGAATATCGCTTGTCCGCACCTCGATTTCCGATGTATGCGAAGCTTTTGTCCCCATGAGGAGTATTTCGTTTTGCGGATATGTCTGTATGCGCTCGTCTATGTAATTGCCTATCGGACGTCCCGCACGATAAAGGAGCGTGGTGGTATAAACCTTTTTGCCGACGATGCCCTCGCGCAGAACTGTCGTATCGTCATCAAAATGCTCATCCGAATATCGTATTTCCGTCTCGTATGGTATATCTTCCGTTCTGGTAAAAACATACGATGTCGGCGGTGTCTCCGCCGCTGCGGTTACGGATGATGCGGGTGCGGTCGATGCAGCTGCGGTTGCGGATGTTGCAGCGGACTCGGTGACTACGGCAGTTGTTTCGGCGGAAACGGTATCCGCCGCGGTTGAGGTTGTTTCCGGCGGCAAAGCCGTACTCGTCACAGCCGAATGTACGGTTTTTCCGGTTGTCATAAGCGGAGATACCGTTGTCGTTTCCGCCGCGGGCGGTGTGGCAGATGTGAGCGCGGCGGCTCTGACGTCAATCGTCTCTTCGGAGGAGCAGGCACAGAGAAGTATCAGTGCGCAAAACAATGCGAGAATAAAAAGCACGGTGATAAGCCGCCTTTCTGATGGCAATGATTTCATGAGAGTATTCCTTTTACCGTATCCCGTGCGGGATGAATTTCTGCTATAATAATACAATAAAAACCGCTTTGAAATCAATGGAAAATATTTCTTAATATTCATATATAAGGAAAAGGCGTATCATTTTTTACATAAAATGAAGCGGTAATGCCTCTATCGGAATAAATTGCCATACTGCGGTTTTGTCGAAATTTGCCTGTCGTCATATAATGAAGCAGGGCATAAAAGCCCTACCCGACAATCAAATTTCGGAGGATAAAATAATATATGGCAACTATTACAAATCAGGCAAGAATAACTTATTCTTACGGTGCGGTAAATGCCGCCGCCGCATCAAATATAGCAACGGCTACTCTTACAGAACCGCTGACGGGAAGCAAAACCTCGCTCGGCTCGACTTATACTGCGGGCGACGAGATAACGTATATTCTCTCGCTGACAAACGGCAGTGCAACCGCCGCAACGGATATCACCGTAAGCGACAATCTCGGAAGATCAACCGCCGGCGGTGCCACCTATACGCCGCTTTCCTATGTAGGACCCGCATATCTTTATATAAACGGTGTTTATACCTCTGAGCTGACCCCCGCCACGACAGCCGGTTCGCTCATATTCACTCTGCCGTCGATACCTGCGGGCGCAAATGCCGTTATCATCTACAAGGCGGCACTGACAAGTGAGGCACCGCTCACCTCCGGCTCCACTGTAACAAATACGGCAACCTTCACTTCGCCTACACTCGGAACAGCCGAAAAATCAAACACGATAACAGTTGAAAATTATGCAAGGCTGAATATAGTCAAGTCTATGTCGCCGAATCCCGTCGTGGGCGGCGGACAACTCACATATACCTTTACTGTTTATAATTACGGCAACGATGCGGCAACGGATGTTGTGCTGACGGATGTTTTCTCTCCCGCACCGACAGATATAGCCGTCACGGTGAACGGCACTGCTGTCTCCGCCGAAAATTACACCTATACGGGCGGCACTCTGACTTTACCTGCGGCAGGCTCATCTTATGAGATAACAGTGCCTGCGGCAACATTTACGACAGATACGACAACAGGTGCAGTTACCGCTTCTCCCGGCGTTACCGTCGTAGAGGTCACAGGAACGATTTAAACGAAGAATACGGAAAAATGAAAATACGGGCGACGGCGTCGCCCGTATTTGTATGTGGGTGGGACAATGCGTGCACGCCCGCATAATAAGGTGGGCGGGCGTGGGTCTAGTACCTGCACTGACGGGATAAAGAGATAAGCTTTATGAACACCAGCAGCAGACCAAGCAGCGACGACGCCAGCGTCACCGCCAGATTTGCGCGCACGGCAAGGTACATTTTCCGTCCCGTCTCGGCCACATGCGTGAGCGGCCCGAGCCCCTCGCGGCATACGACCGCCGCGATCTTGCTGTCCTCCCCCGGCGCCGCGGCGGATATCTTGAACCGCTCCACGTACGGCGGGAAATCGTAGCCGTCGGTCGCGATGTCAAAGGTCTTCGCCAGCATTTCGGGGTTGATATTGAAGTCGCGTATCGCAAATATCGGGTGTCGGTCGGAGCGGATGAGATTTATCAGCGCCTGCCGCACCTGAGGCAGCGGGGTGTACTTGACGTTGAAGATGCCGTAGAGCACGCCGTCTATGGCCAGCAGCACCGATGTCTTGCCGACGAGCCTGTACGGCACGCGCACGTTCATGAGCCGCATCAGCTCCGTGCTGCCGCAGATGACGACGCTCGTCATCATCACAGGCGCGCAGCTCTTCCTGACGCTCATTGCGAACGTCATCCTCTTCTCCTCCTGGTTCCAGCGCTACCGCGTCTACCCCAGGGGAAAGGAACTCGCCGCCGTCGTCGTCCTGATGTACGCCGTCGCCGACCTCTTCATGCCCTCAGGCATCAAGTACGGCGTCCTCGTCGTGGGCATCCTCGTCGGCTGCCTCCTTCCGGACTCATGGAAAGTAGACGACTAAAAATCCCCATCATCTGCAGAAAAGCATCTCCTCAAAACGCGCAGCTGCCGCGCCGGGGAGATGCTTTTGTCTTTGATAATACACATAAAAAAGTACCTCGTCGCCAACGCGTAGCGAATAACGCGTCTATGGTGACAGAGGTACCTTTTGAAGTCAGTATAAAAGAAATGGTGACAAATATCAAGAGACCATTTTACTGGATGACGTAGGTTCCGTTGTCTTCGAGGGTGCCTTTGAGACCGAAGAGGGCAGCTGCTTCGTTGGCATTAACGTAGAGGGAGCCGCCTTTGGAGATGCCCGGGGCTCTTCCGTACTTGGTCCTGACCTGCTGCCAGTTCGGGGACCATTCGGCACGGACGCCTGCCGCATTGGCGACGGGCATGACGGGGATGTAGACAGCACCGTCTTTGCCGAGGGCCTTGTCGGAAAGCTTCGTTCCTTTGACGTAAAGGTCGTAGACTTTGGCGACGTAGTTCGGCTGGCCGTCGGAGGATTCGATGGCTTCCCTGACCTGGTCTTCATTCACGAAAGCAGAGGCGCCGTAAGGAGCGAGCTTATTTTCGATATCCTTGACGGTCAGCGGTTCTCTGTGGTAACCGTCGGGATAGACGTAGTAGGTCAGCGTCTTGTCCGGCTGCACGTGGATGACGACGCGTTCGTAGATGATGTCGACGGGAATGCCTTTGACAATGTGCGCATAAAGGTCTTCGACGTCTTTTTCATTGAGGCGGACGCAGCCATGGGACGCATAGGTGCCGATGGCAGAGGGGACGTTTGTCCCGTGGATGCCGTAGTTGCCGCCGATGCCGATCCAGCGGTAGCCGATCGGGCAGTCAGGGCCGGATGGGATTTCCACTTCCGGATGGTCCGGATCGATCCATGTCGGATTGATTTCCATATCGACGACTTTTCTTCTGCCGACAGGCGTCGGAGAGTCAGGCTTGCCTGGAGCGACCGGGTACATGCGGATGCCCACGTCTCCCTGATAGAGCGTCAGGAGGCGGCTGGCAAGGTTGATTTCTATGCGCTTGTCTTCAAAGGCAGGCTTCTTCTTTCCTTCCTTTTCGGTCGTTTCTGCCTTGGTCTCTGCCTTGGCCGGCGTGATTTTGACCTGGACAGGCGCTTCTTTTTCAGGCGCTGCCTTCACTGTCTCTGCGGCAGGCGCGCTGGATGTGATCGTAACAATGGGAGCCGGCGCTTGCTTCCCCTTACTGGATGCCGGAGTCTTGGCCTCAATCCCGATGACGGGCGAGAGCGCGATCACGATCGATGCGGCCAGAATGATTTTCTTCAGCAATGCAATTTCCCCTTTTTATGAAAACCCTTCCCGGGTATAAAGAAACGGATGGATTCCATGTCTTGCGACATATTGACAGGATACCGCAAAGGCGGCCCTGTGTCAAAGGAATGCATCCGTTATTTTTCTGTCAGAAATGAGGCCCTCCCGCGTGGCGTTTCTCACGCTCGCCGGTAAGCTCCTCAAGAAGGTTCGGCGGTGTTTCACTCTTCCACACCCAGTCAGGCGCTGCTTCTTCAGCCCTTTCCTTCGCCGCTTTCAGGTCGTAGTAGACCTGCCACTTGGCTTCGACGAGTTCATGGCCGGTCTGGCGCAGGAGGTAGGCCGGATGGAAGGTCGGCATGACGGGTATCCCGTGGTAGTCGATCCAGTGTCCGCGCGAACGGACGATGCCCGCGTCTCTTCCCAGAAAGAAACGGAGGGCGACTTTGCCAAGGCCGATGATGACCTTCGGCTTTACTTGCCGGATTTCTTCAGCAAGCCATATTGATCCGCAGAAATGGCCTTCCTCGATCGTCGGCGTGCGGTTGCCGCGCGGGCGGCACTTCACGATATTCGTCACATAGACATGGTCGCGCGTGATGCCGACGGAGGCGAGAGCTTTGTCGAGGAGCTGTCCCGACGGACCAATCAGGGGGCCGCCGTAATCATCTTCCACACGCCCGGGGCCCTCCCCGACGATCATGAGCGGAGCATCGGCCGGGCCTGTCGAAAGGACGGGGCCGAGGCCTCCCTCATCACGGAGATGGCAGCGATGGCAGGCTTCGATGGCGCGCTTGATTTCTTCATGCGACGCATACGACATCTGCCTTTCCATTGCCAGGCGGTCTTCGGGATCCTCACGTCCGAATAAATCCATAATATTTCCCTCTTTCCAAGGTCAGGATCACTGCATATCGGGCGGCGGTTCCTGATTCGTGATTTCATAAAACAGCGTGAACTGGCCGGCGAAGTGGAGCTTCACAGTGTCGACCGGACCGTTTCTGTTCTTGGCCAGGATGATTTCCGTTTCATTCTTTCTCGGGTCATCATCCTCGATTTCACGGTTGTAGTACGCTTCGCGGTAAAGGAAGCTGACCATATCGGCATCCTGTTCCAGAGATCCGGATTCACGGAGGTCGGAGAGGAACGGCCTGTGGTCCTGACGCGCTTCGACGCTTCGGGAAAGCTGGGAAAGCGCGATGACAGGGACATTCAGCTCACGGGCAAGGCTCTTCAACGATCGGGAAATCTCGGAAATTTCCTGCTGGCGGTTATCCCCGCTTCTTCCGGCGCTCTTGGCCTGCATCAGCTGGAGGTAGTCGATCATGATGATGTCGAGCCCCTGCTCGGCCTTGAGGCGGCGGCACTTGGAGCGGATCTCGGAGACCGAGACGCCCGGCGTGTCGTCGATATACAGCGGCGCATCCATGAGGACGCTGGCTGCATTGGCGAGCTGGTCCCATTCCTTCTGCGTGGAAATGCGGCCGGTGCGGAGCTTGGCACTGTCGATCAGGGCCGTGGAGCAGAGAAGTCTCTGCACGAGCTGCTCTCGGGACATTTCCAGAGAAAAGAAGGCAACATGCTTGTGCGCCGAGGAAATACTCATATTCTTTGCCATATTGAGGACGAAGGCCGTCTTACCCATGGACGGGCGGGCAGCGACGATGATGAAGTCGCCCTTCTGGAAGCCGCTCGTCAGAGCATCCAGGGACGGGAAGCCCGTCGCAATGCCTGTGATCGTTTCCTTATTGCGGAACTTTCTGGAAATTTCTTCCAGCTCGTTCTGCACGGCTTCCCCAATCGGCGTGAAGTCGCTCTTTCTTTCATCCCTCGTGACTTCGAGGATGGACTTTTCCGCATTGTCCGTGATGTCTTCGACCGCATCCTGCTCGGAATACGCTTCCTCGGCAATGATGCCGGCCGCATCGATCAGGCGGCGCAGCTTGGCCTTGCCTGCCACGATATCGGCATGGCGGTCGACGGACTTCGGGGAGATGACATTCATGGGGAGTTCATTGATGTAAAGAACGCCGCCCACATCGTCGAGGCGCCCCATGCGCTTCAATTCTTCCGTGACCGTCAGGATATCCGCCGGCTCGCCCCTGTGGGACAAGTTCAGGATCGCCTTGAAAATGACGGCATCCGCCTCGCGGTAGAAATCCTCCGGCGTCAGCTTGTCCTCTGCCATAAGGATCGCATCCTTGTCGAGGAGCATAGCGCCCAGGACGGACTTCTCCGCATCCACATTCTGCGGCGGGACGCGAGACAGGATCATCGAGCTCGTGTCCGGCTTCGGTTCACGCCGAAAGTCTCCCTGGCCGCGTTTTTTTGTATCTGCCAAACCAATTCCTCCTTATACCGGCAAAGGCTCCTCGCCTGCCGTCTTGGGTGTCCTGACAAGCATCTTGTCGAGTACTTCCCGGATATTCTTCACCGGCGTGACGGTCAGTCCCAGGTGCCCTTCCTCGATATCCGAACGGTTTCCCTCCGGAATAAGGATGCCCTTCATGCCCGCCTGACGCGCGCCAAATGCTTTTTCATACACGCCGCCGACCGGCTTCACTTCGCCGGAGAGGGAAATTTCCCCTGTCACAGCATAGTCCTGCCGGAGCGGTATCTTTTCCACGGCTGAAATGATCGCCGCCGTGATGGCGCTGCCCGCCGAGGGGCCGTCTATATTTCCGCCGCCCACGATATTGACGTGGAGGTCGTAATCGGAAAGGACCTTGTCCGTGAGCTCGCGCACCACCGATGCCGCCGTTGCGACGGAATCCTTGGCCATGGAACCGGCCGTTTCATTGAAATGGATCGTCCCTTTTCCTTCTTCCCTTGCCGGGAATGCGGTCGCTTCGATTTCGACCGTGCTTCCCCAGTACCCTGCAACGCCAAGGCCGTAAATATGGCCGACCTTCGGCACGTCGCTTGCCACCTTGTCATACCACGGGGAGAGGCGGGATGCCATCGCTGTCTTCTTCATGAGATCGAGCGTGATGACAGGCGCATCGGCGCTCCCCTTCTCATAGACGGCAAGCCCGTAGGCATCCGCCAGAAGGGACACGGCCTTTCTGCCTTCCATCGTATACTCGCTGATGAGGCGGGCGACGCCGTCGTCCAAGTGCACCTTGAGCTTCTCGGCTGCATGATTGACGATTTCAATGACATGCTCCGGCTGGAGCGGGTCGAAGAAAACTTCTGCGCAGCGCGAGCGGATCGCCGGATTGATTTCCGACGGGTCCCTTGTCGTAGCACCGATCAGGATGAAATCTGCCGGTGCGCCTTCCTTGAAAAGTTTCCTGATATATTCCGGGATGCCCGGCGCATCTTCATCATAGTAAGCCGATTCGAAATGAACCCTCTTGTCTTCGAGCACCTTGAGGAGCTTATTCAGCATCATCGGATCGAGTTCGCCGATTTCATCAATGAAAAGGACGCCGCCATGCGCATCCGTCACAAGGCCGGGCTTTGGTTCCGGGATGCCTTCATCCGCCAGATCCCTCTGCGCGCCCTGATAGATCGGATCATGGACAGAACCGATCAATGGGTTCGTCATGTCCCGGCTGTCCCAGCGGAGCGTTGTGCCGTCGCATTCGACAAATGGCGCATTCTCGCCAAAGGCCGTGAAAGGAAGCTTCTTCGCTTCGTCCAGGACCAGCCTTGCCGCCGTCGTCTTGCCGACACCCGGAGGCCCGTAAAGGATGAGGTGCTGCGGATACGGGGATGCGATGCGGGAAGCCAGCGCCTTCACGGCACGGTCCTGCCCCACGATTTCAGATAAGCTCTGCGGACGGACGACCTGCATGACCGTGGAAGTCAGCTTCACCTTGTCCATCGCCTCGAGCTTTTCCATCTTCTTCCTGTTCGCAGGAGACTCGCCCTCGCCCATTTCTTCTTCAATGATTTCCTGACGGATCTCATTCACATATTCCTGATGACGTTCGTCCAGACGATCAGCGATCTTTTCCTCGAGCTGCTTTTCCACCGCCTGGCGCGCCAGCATTTCTGCCAGCTTGTCCTCCAGTTTATCTAGGATGGCGGGGATCTCATCGTCAGCTGGCTGGTGCGTGTATTCGCGGCTCTCCAGGATGAGCCGCTCCATTCCGATCAGCCGGATTCGCGGATTCTCGTCATGAATATATTTCAAAGCGTTGAACCGGCTCGCCTGCACGATGATCTGTTCCGATCCGACAGCGCTGGCGTAAATGCTGTAAATCGCATTGATCTGGCGGTTCAGATCCTCATCGGAAATCCCGCTTCCATCGACGCGGTTCAAAAGCCGGCCCAGCAAATCTTTCACATCTTCCATCTTGGTATCCCCCCATTCTTTCAGCCGCATGCTGCGACCTCTTCCTACTATTTTACACCATAAGGGAGCATCTATGCATCTATTGTCAAATCTGCCCTCTTCCTATAAGATAAGGGAAACAAGGAGGCCTCATGGAACCACATTTCATAGACAACGAAGAAAGACAGCGCCTTCGCGCGAAAATAGAAAAGGAAGTCAGCGCCATGGGCTACCCGCCCGAATTCGGCACCGCCCTCACCGCCGGACTTGGCACCGAACGCGCCATGGGAAAAATGCTCCACTACCTCACCCATGCCGACATGCCGAGCATGGAAGAAATCGCCGACGAAATGGTCGCCATCTGCGACGACCGCTCCTTCTGGCGCGAAAAGAAAGAAGCGGAATTCTATCAGAACAAGTACAACGAAATGCTCTGGCAGAGCAAATTCGAAGACGATGAAGATGAATAAGAAACAGGAAATAGAAAATAGGAAAGGACTGCGGGAATGATTGCTCATCCTGCAGTCCTTTTTGCTTGCCTTATTTCCCTATTTCCTTATGCATCATGGATGACGAGGAGGGATTTGATGGCTTCTCTTCTGTCCATGGCATCGTATGCTTCCTGGATCTGATCGAGGGTGAATCTCTTGGTGAAGACTTTTCCTGGATGGATGGTGCCGTTCAGGACGGCGGGGAGAAGGATGTTTCTTACATAGGTCGTGACTGGTGCGACGCCGCCTCTAAGTCCTACGTTCTTCCAGAAGAGGATGGAGGTATCGACGTCTTCTCCGTGCGGTACGCCTACGCATCCTACGATGGCTCCCGGGCGGCATACTTTGGCTGCTGTATCAAGCGAGAGCTGTGTGCCTACGCATTCAAGGGCAGCGCCGGCGCCGGATCCGTGGGTCATCGCCATGACTTTGGCGACAGCTTCATCGCCTCTTTCTGCGACGATGTCTGTTGCACCGAATTCAAGGGCGAGTTCCTGGCGGTCTACGTGGCGGCTCATGGCAATGATGCGCTTGGCTCCGCGCATTCTGGCGGCAATGACGCCGCAGAGGCCGACAGCGCCGTCACCCATGACGACGACGGTATCCCCTTCCTTCACTTCAGCCGAAGCGGCGGCATGGTAGCCGGTCGCCATGACATCGGCCAGTGTCAGGAAGGAATTGAGGTCGGCATCGGTGTAGTCCGAAGCTTCGCCCGGTACTTTGATCAGGGCCCAGCCCGCATTCTTGAAGCGGACATATTCTGCCTGATACCCTGCATTCATTTCCTGCGGCGCATTGAGGCAGTTGCCGTCAAAGCCGGCCTGGCACGCAGCGCACCAGCCGCAGCCGTGGGTGAATGGAGCGATGACGAAATCGCCTTTCTTGACCGTCGTGACAGCGCTTCCGACTTCTTCGACGACGCCGATGGCTTCATGACCCGTGAAGCTTCCATGCGGACGCGGATTGACGCCGCGGAACCACCAGAGGTCCGAACCGCAGACGCATGCACGCAGCACGCGGATCACGGCTTCATTCTCGCCTTCTACCTTCGGGATCGGCACTTCATTATTGACCTCGACACGTCCTGGTTCTACAAATACTCCTGCTTTCATGTCTATTCCCCCCTTACCGGCATTCCTGCCGTAACAAATGCATTCTTTCTTACCTTAAGTATAAAAAGAAAAGACAGCCGAATCAATTCAAATCCGGCCATCTTTCTATAAGAAAAACTTATGAAATTCTATATTCCTTCATCTTTCCGAATAGCAGCAAGGAGTCCTCTGCATCCGTCCAGAATATCCCGGTACGTTTCCTTGAAATCTCCCGTGTACCAGGGATCGGCAACCTCGCCGGGCCTGTCCGTGTAATCCATCAGGAGGTGCAGCTTTTCCTTCCGACCGCCCGTCAGAAGAAGCAGGTGTCGCCAGTTCTCCTCATCCATCCCGATGATGATATCATTTTCCTCATAATCCGCCTTCGTCATGCGGCGGGCTTTCCTCTTCTCGAAAGGCACGCCCATTGCCGTCAGCATCCTCTTGGCCGGCGGGTACATATCATTTCCTATTTCCTCCGACGTCATAGCAGCTGAGGAAACGAAAATTTCCTGAGAAAGCCCTGCCTTCTCCACCAGATCCTTCATGATGAATTCCGCCATCGGCGAACGGCAGATATTGCCGTGGCAGACAAAAAGCACGCGGTACATAGTTCCTCCTTTTGGCGGATTTCCGCCTGACTTCTTTTCTTCCAATATACCACATTTATACTACATTTTTAGATAGTATAGTAAAGATGGTACAGTAATTGCCCATCTCCTTCGATTTATCCATAACTCCTATAATAATATTATATAGCACCAATTACATTTTTTATGGTATCCTTTAGTTGTTGATAGAGATATTTGAATTACCCGACATACCCCCGTATGCAGGTCCGGGACGTCTCTCTCCCGGCATAGACAATCCCCCATGCAGGAAATCCATTCGGTTTCCATCGGGTTCATCACGGCTGCATCTGGCCGGAGCTCTGGAGGGAGGAGGAATGAAAGAAAGGTTCCTTCCCATCCCCAGGTTTCGCAGGCAAGGCCCCCACCTTCCTGTATTCAGCCATTGCCGCGCATGAAATCGTTTCAACTTTCTTCTATTGAAGAGGCCGGAGACCTTTCCGCTTATGATTGTGTTTTCCTTGGTTTCTGGATCGAGGGAGGGACGGCTTGCGAAGAAACGGCGAACGTGCTTCGCCATTTGACGAACCGTCACATATTCCTCTTTGCCACGCTGGCAGCCGACCCGGAATCGGCGCACGCCATCGCCAGCATGCAAAATGCCAAAAACCTTCTCCCCTCGGACAGTTTCCCGAAAGGAACCTTCCTCTGCCGGGGAGCCGTATCGAAAGAGACGGTACGGAAAATGTTTGAAAAATATCCATTCGGAAATACGGAGACGAGAATCCTGAGTGAGTGCTGCCTCCTCTCAGGTTCAGCGAGGCATCCGAATGATGAGGATTTGGCCAAGGTCGAAACTTTTGCAAGGGTCATGTACCAGCATCTCAAGGATCAGTAAAAAGGAGGGAGAAATGAATCGATTCTTCCTTCTGAAAATGAAAAGGATGTACAGCGGGAAATCCCATGTACATCCTTTTTTGGTGTCTCAATTATTTTCTTTTGCTTTTTCGATGGCCTTCAGGAGGAATGCCATGTTTGGCTTATAGGACATTTCGTGTTGTTTTTATAGTCGATGAGCCCCGTGTTTATC
>ERZ860322.811-NODE-811-length-20952-cov-3.444370_pt1 | contig 20952 bp, 18 predicted proteins | sample MGYA00509979_ERZ860322 | MGnify/ENA primary metagenome ERZ860322 (study PRJEB30046, sample SAMN00715217) | human gut metagenome | study: EMG produced TPA metagenomics assembly of the A metagenome-wide association study of gut microbiota in type 2...
GAGGCCAGACCGGCGGTGTAATGGCTGTGGATGTCAACAGGGATGCTGACGGTCTCCTTCAGCTTCTTCACCAGATCGTAGCAGGTATAGGGGGTCAGCAGACCGGCCATATCCTTGATGCAGATGGAGTTTGCGCCCATCTCCTCCAAAGTCTTGGCGTAGGCTGCAAAGTACTCGTTGTTGTGCACAGGGCTCAGGGTGTAGCTGATGCAGCCCTGCACATGAGCGCCTTCCTTGTTGGCAGACTTGATGGCAGTCTGCAGGTTGCGGGGGTCGTTCAGAGCATCGAAAATACGGATCACATCGATGCCGTTTGCAACAGACTTCTGCACAAAGTACTCAACGGCATCGTCTGCGTAGGGGCGGTAGCCCAGCATGTTCTGGCCGCGGAACAGCATCTGCAGCTTCTGGTGGGGCAGCTCCTTGCGCAGGATGCGCAGGCGCTCCCACGGGTCTTCGTCCAGAAAGCGGATGCAGCTGTCGAACGTAGCGCCGCCCCAGCACTCCACGGAGAAGTAGTTGATCTTATCCATTTCCGGCAGGATGGGACGCATCTCATCCATGGTCATGCGGGTGGCCAGCAGAGACTGGTGGGCATCGCGCAGGACGACCTCAGTAACCTTGATCGGCTTTTTGGCCATGATTGTCACCTCTCCCTTAGTTCATGGAAACCAGAACGTCACCGGAGTTGACGGTGTCGCCCTTGTTGACGTTGATGGAAGCCACAGTGCCATCCTGCGGAGCAACGATCTCGTTCTCCATCTTCATGGCCTCCAGGATCACCAGCACGTCGCCAGCCTTCACGGATGCACCGGCCTTGACCTTGACATCCAGAATGTTGCCGGGCATGGGAGCCTTGACGGCAACGGCACCAGCAGCGCCTGCAGCAGCCTTGGGAGCAGCAGCGGGAGCCGGAGCAGCCTTAGCAGGAGCGGGAGCGGCCTTGGGTGCGACGGGTGCTGCGGGAGCAGCGGCAACAGGAGCAGCGCCTGCGGCAGTTTCCTCAACGGAAACGCTGTAAGCAACACCATTGACAGTAATATTGTAGTACTTCATGGAAGGATCCTCCAAATCAAAATCGTATCAAAAAGATTTATACAGACGATTACAGAGCCATGTTGCCGTGCTTCTTGGGCAGGCGGGCAGCACGCTTGGTGCTCAGCAGTTCCAGTGCGGCAACAACGCTTGCACGCACATTGGCTGCATCGCAGGTCAGGTCAGCAGCGCCGCAGGCAACTGCATTTGCTGCGCTGCACACCTCGGCGGTGTAAGCAGCAGCCTTTGCGTTGGTGGCTGCAATGATGTTGTCGGAAGCATCGATCTCATCCTTATACAGCACGCTGACAGCGGCGCTGGGCTCCAGTGCGCTGACGGTGCAGCCGGTCACTGCAATGCGCAGATCGGCAGCAGCCAGAGCGGTGTAAACAGGGCCGACGGCCTTGCCAGCCAGCACAGCCACCTTTGCGGTGGTAGCATCGGCATAGGTAGCAGCCAGACGGGCAGCCTCGCGGATGCCGCCAGCCACGTCATCGGTAACGCTGGGCACAAAGCCCTCGGTATCCACAATGGTGATCACCGGCACGCTGAAGGCATCGCACAGGCGCACAAAGCGGGAAGCCTTGGCCACGCAGTTGTGGCACAGCTGCTTACCGGTTGCCACAACGCCCACGGCGTTGCCGCCGATGGTTGCAAATGCGGTGTAAACAGACTTGCCAAAGCCTGCATACAGCTCCACAGCGCTGTCCTTATCGATCACAGCGGCAGCAGCCTTTGCGGGCTCGGCACCGACGGCCAGAACAGCGGTGGGCTGCTCGAACTCGAAGATTGCCGGGCCGGTCAGGTTGTTGGCGGGCAGCAGACCCACGATGTGAGCAGCCTTTTCAGCAGCCTCTGCGGCATCGGTAGCCACGATGGAAGCTACGCCTGCCTTGGCGGCAGCAGCGGCGCTGCCTGCGTCGGCGACCTTATCGCCCTTGGCTGCGGAGGTGAACGGAGCGGTGAAGAACAGCTCTGCGCCCTCAGCCATGATGCAGACATCTGCATTGGCAGCGCTCAGTGCGCTGGTGCCGCCGCAGACACCCAGAACAACGGCCACCTGCGGAACAACACCGGAGACCTTTGCGATCTGTGCATTCAGCTTTGCGCTGGCGGTCAGCACGTCCAGACCCTCAGCCAGCTTTGCGCCGACGGAGTTGTAGAAGGTGACGACCGGGCAGCCAGTCTGAGCTGCCATCTCCAGAACCTTGATGTTCTTTTCAACATCCTTTACGGTAACAGCTTCGCCGTTCTGGTAAACAGCGTAAGCCTGCTGACCTGCCGCATAGCCGCAGGCAGCGCTCACTGCACCGTCAGCAAACAGTGCAGTGTATTCCCCGTCATCAAAAAACTTGGCGAGGATTTCTCCCTTATTGATCTTTGAAGCCATGGTAAGACCTCCTGGTTGTCTGTGTGAGCTTTCAAAATTAGTTTTATTATACTGAATTTTCCATAAAAATGCAAGAGATTCTATAAAAGTCCATGCGAATCAACATCTGTCGGCAAAGTTCTACAATTTTTTAACGATTCATCGTTTCTCCGCTTTCTCGCCTTTTTGCGGGCATTTTGCGCCGCACACTCAGCTGCCAAAAATTCTCTTTTAATTTTGTGGATTCTGTCTACCCCTGCTGCATTTTATTTTATAAGAAGTTATGTTACACTATATTTAATATGTAAATTTTTTTCGCAGAACAGCCCGCCGGGAAGCTTCGGGGCGGGTCATTTTGCAGAATATAAAAGGAAGGCCATGTCAAATTGAAAGATCTGCTCACTTCACTCCGCGCCTCCAACGAAACCTACAACTCCATGAAGCACTCCGCCCGGGCTATCATCCGCCGCGCCGAGATCCCCCTGCTCGCGGTCATCGTCCTGTATAAGGCTGCAACGAACCTGCTGTTCGTCCCCCTGATGCAGCAGCTCTGGTCGCTCACGCTGCGGTTCGCACCCATGCACTACCTGAGCAACAACAATGCTTCCGATATCTTTTCCTCCCCTGCGATCATCCTGTGCATCACGCTCATTGCCATCCTGACCGCGTTCTGGGCGCTGTATGAGTTTTCCGTCCTGCTGCATGGGCTGGATCTTGCCCGCAAGGGCGAAACGATCCGCCTGCCTGCCCTGCTGCGCACCTCTCTTGCAGATATCCGCCACGCATTCCTGCCGCAGAACTGGCTCGTTCTGGTCTACAGTGCCGTGCTGATCCCGTTCACCAATTTTTTCCTCGCCTATAACTATATCACGCAGCTTGCCGTGCCGGAATACATCATGGGTGTCATCCGGGCAAACAGCCGGTATTACCTGCTCTATCTGGCTGCCGGTGCTGCCCTGCTGTTCCTCTGTGTCAGCTGGGTGCTGGTGCTGCCGCTGTTCGTGCTGGAGCGCAAAAGCCTGTGGCAGTCGGTAAAGGAAAGCTTTTGCTGCATCCGCAGGCGCGTCTTCCGTGCTTTTCTTTTGCTGCTGCGCTGGAACCTCTCGGTCGTCCTGCGTTCCCTGCTGCTGACGGCAGCGGTTGCCGTGCCGCTGTACGGCATCATCATCGCGGTCGGGCTGCAGAGCACACAGGCCATGTTTGCACTGTCCCGCGCGGCGCTGGCCATTGAGATGCCTTTCTTCCAGTTCCTGATCGACTGCGCCATCACCATGGCGCAGTGCACGATCCTCGCCATGCTGCACTGCCGCCTGCGGGAATCTCTCCCCTCTGAGCCGGAGCCGGTCCAGAGCGGAAAGCATCACCGTTCCACCGGCAGGCTGCTTCTGGGTGCATCGGTTGCGGGTGCTACTCTGCTCACCTTTGCGCTGGCATTCTGTTACCTTGCCCTGCCCAGAGACGACGAGCTGCTCTCCATGCTGGGCGGCGTTGCGCCGGTAGTCACCGCGCACCGCGGCTACTCCGCTGCCGCACCGGAAAACACCCTGCCCGCTTTCCAGCTGGCCATCGATCAGGGCTGCGAGTGGGCCGAGCTGGATGTACAGATGACCAGAGACGGCGTGGTCATGGTGACCCACGATGCCAGCCTGCGCCGCTGCACCGGCCGCAACGAGAACATCTACGACCTGACCTATCACGAGGTTCGTAAGCTGGATGCCGGGCGCTGGTTCGGCCAGAAGTACACTGGTGCCAAAGTTCCCACACTGGAAGAAGTGCTGGACCTGTGCAAAGGTAAGATCCAGCTGAACATTGAGATCAAGCCCAATACCGCCACCCCGGAGCTGGAAGCGGAAACCATCCGCATCATCCGCGAAAAAGGCTTTGCGCAGGACTGCACCATCACCTCGCAGAGTTATGAAACCCTCTGCAAGGTCAAGGAGCTGGCACCGGAGATCCGGACCGGCTATATCCTTGCACTGGGCGTGGGCAGTTATTACGATCTGCCTGCCGCAGATTTCTTCAGCGTACAGTCCACCTTTATCACCTCCGGTATGGTGCAGCAGATCCATAAGCGCAGCAAGACGATCTCCGCATGGACCGTCAACCGCGAAGAGGATGCCAGCGAACTGCTGAGCATCGGCGTGGACGACCTGATCACCGATAAGCCGGATATGATCCAGCAGCTGCTGAGCGAGGATGCCGACCTTGACAACAGCCTCGTCCTCCTGCGCGACTTCATCCGTGACCTGTTCGCTCCGTCCGATGTCGATGAACCCACTCCTGAGGAAGAGACCATCGAAGAAGCCATTGAGGACCCGGACGAATTGCTGGATGCGTCGTAATCGCGGCAAACATCAAGTATTCTGTTAAACTACCCGTACACACATAAAAAGCCCCCTGCCAGTTCATCACCGGCAGGGGGCTTACAAGTTTACCTGATCCAGCTTTATCAAGTAAGATCATTCCGATTCGGTAAGCTTGGATCTTTACGAAGCAATTTATTTCATAAATCGGTACTGTGAACAAATCACTTACATTCCTTCTTCATAGCAGAATAGCCGATGAGAACGGTCCACACATAGGCACAGGTCTTGGGGATCATCAGCATACCGATCATGGGGACGGTATTGGCCCAAAGAACAACGGGAATGTAGAACCCGAAGCTCAGCACGATGGTCATCCACATCCAGCGAAAAGCCGAGTCGTCATGCTCCTTGGCACTGCGGTAGAACAACACGATGATCAGCAGGCCCATCAGTGCAAAAGGAATATTACGGTAAATGCCCCAGGACAGCGGGGATTCGGCGCTCAGCCACTGGTTCTGCGGCATCATGCACAGGATAACACGCACGGCAGCCAGACCGTAGACGGCGGCAGTCAGGCCATTGTTGCCCTTGACCCGGTAGCGCTCACGCCATACATAGTACAGCAGCACATAAAAGACAGTCATTGTCACAGAGGTGATCCACTTACCCAGACCCAGGGGGACGGTAAAGTTTTCAAAGCCCGTGGTGCATAGAGCCAGAGCACGGGGAATCAGATGGAACGAGTCGCCGGCACCCAGAACGACAGCCATCAGACCGAACAGCTTGAACTGGTGGCTGCCCTTGCAGCCACAAATCATCAGGATACCGATGGTGATGACGGATACCAGATACACAGCATCAAAAACAGTTTCTACGATTGCTTGCATAGTTGATTGCTCCTTGTTGATAGATCAAATTTATTGTAACACTGCATTTTTTGCAGGGCCGACTTCGTTTTTACGGTCATCAAGGGCTTGCTCGGCAAAGTTGCATCCAAAGCGCAGGATGTTGAAGCTTGCATTCCTCCACACAAGACAGGCGAGCAGCAACAGGATATTGCGATGGACTTTCCTATGAGTGTCTCTCTTGAGTGAACACTGTTCATTTTGGACATTATAAAATTCCCACAGCAGTGTGGGAAGAAAATGCAGTCAATATAAAGTTCTGCGCACGATTTCCAGCACAGCGGCAGGGTCGTAGTCCTGCCGCAGCAAGGCAGACAGCATCAGCGAAAATAGAACATCGGCAAATTTTTCAACGGTGAATTGCGCGTTAAAAGCGTCCGGACGGATTTTGGTATCCTGCTGCAGCACCGTACACAGACCATTTAAGATATGGTGCCAGATTTGCTGCATGTGCCGTTTGCCATCGGCCTTGTCCTCCTGCATAAAGCCGAGAGAGTGCAGTGTGAAGAATCCAGGATACTGCTCACAGCCGTAGGCCATGCGCTCGTACATCCATTTGACACAGGTCTGCACATCCTGAAATACAGCCTCGTCCTGCGGGCGGTGGAAAATTTCGCACCAGACGCTCTCGACCGTGGCGCTGATAAGCTCAGCCTTGGAGTCATAATAATTGTAGATCGAGCCGACCGAGACCCCGCATGCCGAGGCGACAGAACGGATACTGACCGCCGCCCAGCCCTTTTCCCGGATAAGCTCACGGCTGTTTTTTAAGATATCTTCCTTGGAGGTTACGATTGTATTCATGTGGTCACCCTCAATATGAACAATGTTCATTTTTATTATACTGCCCGTTCCCACTTTGTCAAGAGGATTTCATAAAAGGTTTATATTTTGCGGATTAAGACATTGAATGCAAACTTACAAAAATCATAAAAGGAGTATATGTATGATGCCACCTTACTGTCGATTCAGTATCATCTATTTTCGATAATGTCAGGGCATTTTCTTAATGTCAATAATGTCAAAAAGCCCCGGAAAGAAACGTAAACTCGTAACTTTCCGGGACTTTCAAATTATTCTCAAATGTTAAACCGAACCAGTAATCCGGGTGGCTCCACAATGAAGTTTTCCGCGGCTTAGTGTCAAACTAATGTCACAGAGTAAATTTTATTTTATGCTACGTTAAAATTTCGCTTCATTCCATTATTCGAGCTCGGTAAGTTCAAATTGCAACTAAACAAATTTGTTTAGTGTATCTATCTTTGGATGTTCACTTTTCCATGAGATTGCCGTGGTAGATGTGGCTTGCTGATTTTTTAGTATCAGGATAGTATCACACAACCAACGGGATCTTTATGTAAACCTATCATCCAGCGTCTCCATTATACCTTTTCTCGCCCTACGAATCAAGCACCAATAAGTTTAACAAAGGTATCCTTTATCTTTTTATTGAGGTCTCTCATATTCTTATATTTCGACACATCAACTTCACAGACAACTCTATCATGAAGTCCATCTGGTATATCCTCTGATACAAATTCTTTATATTTTGATATAATTTGATTCACTCTAAAGTGAACATACTTTTTCTTATCCGTATCAGTTAAAAGATTAAACATTCCTTTATAGTCAAAGCGCGATCTTAACTCCGGAGAAACTTTGCTTCGAAAATTTTCTTTGGTTATATTTGAAGTAAACACAATGATATAACCATTAACATCATACTCATCCGCCTGAGAATTTACAACCTTTCCATTTTCGAGAACATCAAGAAAATAGTTAAACACTGCACTATCTGCTTTTTCAAATTCATCTATAAGAATCAATCCCACATCAGATTCTTGAATTCTCTTTAACAACTCTCCACCATCACTTCCTATATACCCCAACGGACTTCCAATTAAACTATTAAGTGCATCGTGACTACTGTAATTTCCAAAATTAACTTTTGCCAATTTAGTGCGACTGCCAAGCGCCTTATGTATAGCCCTTGCGACTTCTGTTTTTCCAACGCCAGAATCACCCATTAAGAAAAGCGACAAAATCTTGTGTTCGCCAATCTTATTGAACACTCTATACGCGGTAACCAATTTCTTAAACTCTTCTTTGAAGCGTTCATGTCCATATAAACTTGCATCAAATACCTTAAAGAAATCGTCTAATTCTTTATCATTCAAATCAACGATTCTTCGTTTCCGGGATGGCGTTTCAATTATCGTTTCTTTTTCAGCTATTATCTCCTCTGAAGCAGCATCAACATCTGAAAAATCATCAAATATATACCGAAAAATATATTTAATATCCTCTTCATACATTTTGTCACAGATAAAGTCAATATTTTCCCCAAAAGAATCAAAAAGTTGTTCAAAAAGCATCTGCTGTGAATCATTTGTTTTTGTATACCCCATCACAGATGAAAGATCAACATAATACTTTTGGTTTTTGTTAAGCTCCCCTACTTTTTGGCTTGACAACAGTTGGGACATACTCAAAAGTTTGAAGCCAGCTGCCGTTTGCATTGCCTTAAAGTTAAAAAACTGCTGCTTAGTATAGAAAAACAGCTTTCTCACTTAACATCCTTCTTCCTCGTAGTCTTCAGATTTAATCACCTGTACTATTGCAAGGAGATCAATATAGCTATAATCCACTCCATCATTTTCGCTTTTCAACTCCGCCGTTTTAGGCGCAGTATATTGGCTATCGTGAATTTCACTGTCTGAATTTGAATTAGCATACTGTCCAAGCTCTTGAAAAAATTCGAATGAATTTTTTATTCCATCAATCTTCGTTTTTCCCTTATATATTCCAATTACGGATACACTTCCGATAAACAAATCATCCACATTATATAGATTTTCAAATTCACTTTCAAAAGTAAGCGGAATTTTTATTAAAATTTCATCTTTGCTATCTTTTATCTTTCCTTTAAGCTTATAGGAATAGTCCTTAAACATCGAATTAAAAAGATTGTTAACATCAAGGCCTCCTGCTTCTGGTAACCGCATTCCTTTAAAGGATCCATTTGAGAACATTTTCACTGTACGCAATTCTTTTTCGTTCTCAAGAGACAGCGACACATTGTCAATTCGAACAAGTTGTCCTTCTGCAACTTGTTCGAAATCTCCTTTAATTTCTTTACATTTTTCCATTACTTCACTTAAGATAAGTGACTTTGTCATTGTCACTTTAAAGCTTTCAAGAACCTTTTGAGAATCAGATGATCCCGATTTGACATCCGCTCCTACATCCGCACTGAACATTTTCAAAAATTTCGTTCCCATTTTTGCCTGTAATGCAGCATCAAAGTTGTCTCCTTGATTTGTTTCCACGGATTCATCAGTCTTTATGACATTGCTTAACATCATTTTTATTTCATACACTTTTGAAAAGTTCAGATAATAAACATTAAACAGCATTGCCAATTTTCTCCATCTAAAGATTTATCCTTTTCGTTTATAAAATCTTACAATCGCTAAACATTTCTTGTTTTAGTTATTTTTCATGTTTTGTTTCAAGACTTTTTACTGTTTTTTCGGGCCATTCTCCTATCACGCATCTTATTCCATATACTATGCAATAGGGCAATCTCATACTGAGTCAGTCCAAGCCCCTCACGAAGCAAAACACCATCAGTATATTCTAGTATCTTGTCGATTTCGCCTTTTCGTTGCCAGCCGTCAATTTTAGACAAATCCAGCTGATCAGCCCCCCTCATCGGAATTCTAAATTTCCGCATTTCACCGGGTTCAAACGTAAGAACACCACCGCCATAACTTCTTCCAAGTGTTTCGCTTAAAGCAAACGTATAGGTGTTCAAAAATGCTGCTGCGACACACTCTCCCTGAACTCCCTGCAAGAATCTTACCTTGTGCAAAGTGTCTGTCACAAGTGCATTCTTTTTATTCAAAATCATTCTTGGATATAGATGAGCCTGCCGAATCAGAAAAGCATCTGCATCCCATGTAGATGACACATAATACCATTTAGGTCTGATGCGGCATTTATAATTCTTGTTGTAGCCATTTTCTTCGCCATATTCGATATACTCTTTCTGTTCTTTCGTTAAATCATCAACTTCTGCATTTCCCGGAGCGAAGAAAAACACTTTCTTTCCGGCATCGATGAGGCAATCGAAATCTTTCTCTGTAAGTTGAATACCTTTAAGCTGTTCGGAGCGACTGACAATCGGCAAAACTGTAGATTCCAAATTATGCTCTGCAACCACTGATCGATTCAAAATAAAAAAATCATTTTCACCACTTACAAGTCCTACATTTACTTCATACAAATCCGTGGCATTAGAGATTCTTGAATCATGATCCAGTTTTTTTAGCAGTTGTAATTCTTCATTTGTTAAATAATATTTGACCCATTTATCTTTGCCGGTATCCAACTGCTTTTGCTCAGCAGTATCCAAGCACTTCTGTCCTTGAGAAATCAAATCCTCTATATTATTCAATTCTACGATGCGTATTCTGTGCTTTTCACATCCTCGTTCGCCTAGTAAAAGAACCACTTCCTGCTGAATATCATCAAATACCAACTGTTTGAAAGTTATAATAGTCAATCTATCAAAAAAGCCGCTAAGAAATTGCCGTGCTTCCGCAGCATAATCCACTTGAAACAGTTCCGCAGGAATCACCATGCCAAGTCGACCATTCGGTTTTAGAGCATTACACGAAAGAAGTAGAAACGGAAGCCAAATGTTTGTCAACCGATTAGGTTTAAAGCCATATTTGTTCATTAGTGTAAATGCTATTTCACGATATTCCTCATTAAAATTCTGATACCGAATGAATGGCGGATTGCCAACTATCGCATCAAATTTTTTCTTATCGTCCACAACTTCCCTGAAGTACGAAAAGAAATCTTTGCATACTACCGTTGTACCATACTGTGCAGCCTTTTCAGCCTCAACACTATCAAGTTCAACGCCAATAACATTTTTCTTGACCTCTTGCCTTGTCGCTCCCAGTATTTTTAAGCGGTGTGTAATTGCATTCAAAAAACTTCCATCTCCACAGCTAGGTTCCAAAATTGTGTCTGCCGCGGCTTTAACTGCCCAATCCGTAATAAATTCAGAAATTTTGTCAGGTGTGTAATATCCTCCTCTCAACTTATTGTATCCTTCAATTGGTTTCATGCTTATTCCTCATCATTCTGGTGTTGAACCTGATAGAGTTCATCAATTGCACTGTTCAAATCATTGTTTACTGCTGTAATGGAGCGTTCGATCACTGCCCTCTGCGCTGCATTTGGCGCTACCTCTAACTGTTGTTTCAGTGTCATAATAGTCTGAACGTGCTCCACAATTTCTCGATGCTTTTCAGCCTCGGTAGGATCATTAAAGTCAATCTTGTAAATTGGCAATGTTTCAATGAACTGTTTTCCATGAGAATAATAATCTCCCCTAAATTTACTTGCCTTGCTCTTTACAAGGCGTTCAATAAACCAATGATTTAGAATCGCTTGAATATAAAAGATAGATTCCTGTGCTGCCGGTTTCATTTCTAGTCCATAAAACGGGCCATTTCCTCCACCAGTAAACGCTATTAAATCGTTGTCATAAACATAGTGTGGACCTAAGGCCATTGTTGGCCATACAAGATGTTCACCTGAGAAAAAGCGCCGAATACTTTGACTTCTGCCAAACTGGTACCAATTATTTTCGTTTTGTCTCTGTAGTTTTCGATGTTCCAAATCGTTTCGAAATTCCTGAAGATATGCCAGTGCATAGGGGTAAAGCCGTCTCATTTCTTCTAAAGTATAAAGTTTAGGCTTTCCTCCAACCATTTTATACGGGAATAAAATGTAACAATTCGCCTTAATCTTCTCATAGCTGGTCAGCTTAGTTTTTTCAGCGTCATAAATTCCCTTGCGAAGAATCGACTTTTCAATTTTAAAAGCTCTCTGATTTTTATCATGTGCATAAACAAAATCATTATCCTCCGAATCGGCATAGATAATATAGATCTCATCCGCACTTGTTTGCAGCCCAACAAATATATCTGCCACACTTTTAAGTTTTACACAATTGGGTTCTATTTGATTAAGATGATCTATTACATTTTGAGGTAAAAAGGCCCATGGCTGACTCGAAAGATACCCAGAGCGATATTCTAAATAATCTGCGCTTCGCTCAAATAAAAACCTATTCACATCTTTCACAAAAGCTATTTTAAAGTTTTCTTGCTGTCTTTTCGCCAGCACCAAAATGCATGTATATGTCGTCCTACTCTTAAAGATTTGGAATGTTCCAAAATGCACAATTTTCTCAACGTGAGCATTTTCCGAAAGTAGTTCTCTCAGTTTTTGACCCGCTTGAATATTCATAAATTTGTGTGGAACAATATATCCTATCATTCCATCTGCATTTAAAAGAGAAAGACTTCTTTCAATAAACAAATAATACTTGTCCAACGTCTCAGACTTAGCAGTTCTATATTGCGAAATATGACTCTTATAAAATTCATATTCTTCCCCGGCATACTGCACCATATTCTGCACTCGAATATATGGTGGATTTCCAATGATTGCATCAAATCCTCTATCGCCAAATTCCGAATGCCAGTCGAACATCTTAATTTTGTTCATTAGAGAAATGTCAGTATAAACAGCACGGTTTAACTGTGCATATGTCCCGTCCACAAGACTATTACCATTTTTAATATTTTCGTCCAAATTGGGAAGTATTTTATTATGTGTATGCTGATGATATGCTTCTAGTTCTTCTAAAGTTGAACCCTCAAGCACTTTTAAAAGCAAACTAAATTTTGAGACTTCAACCGCAAGAGGATCTATATCAACACCAAAAATATTATTTTTCAGAATTTTCCTTTTTATCTCATAAGACAGATGATAATTGGTACTGCCCGGAAGCTGATAAACATCGCCGTGATGCACCGCATCTTCAAGATTATTTGACTGATAGAACTCAATATAGTAATTACAAATATATTCAAACGCTGACAAAAGAAAATTGCCCGCTCCACAGCATATATCAGCAATACGGTATTCAGAAACCTTATCCAGTGTTTTGTTTGTATACAATGGTTGTAATGTTTCTTCAACGATAATATCTGTAATGTTTTTCGGAGTGTTAACCGCGCCTTGAGAATCCACAACTTCTGGCTTTTCCTTCGTGACAACATGGCCATCTGGCTGAACTTCCAACTTTTCATCTAAGAAGAGCTCGTATATCTGTCCAATAATGTATGGCTCAATAACACCAAACTCATACGAGTTGTTTGGATAATATAGACTCTGAAAAATTTCGATGAGCACTCCATCAGAAACAATAAGCCTATCTTCATCCAATAATTCAAACAGCCCAGAATCATACTTCCGATCTGCCGTTTCAAACATAGTTTTTAATTCTTGATACGTTGTAATATTTCGTAAGGACTCGTAGTTTTCTAGACATCTATCCTCACAAATTCGAAGAAAAATAGTTCGATTAAGAATCCTCTGAACAAAAATATTCAGTGTTTCGTTATCGACATCCGGATTATTTTGGAGTATATCTTCACCAAGTGCATTTCGCCAGCTTTTGATCTGGCTTAAAAAATACTGATCAAACGGCTCTCTCCGAACTGCCCTACGAATATTTTCAAATCGATTTTCAAATTCTCCCGTTAATGCAGCTTCTTTCGAAAGCAAATTGTAAATTTCTTCAAATCTTTCTATATACTCATCAAAGTGGTAATGTGCGATCATCGCCACCCCGATGCCATCTCCTTCTCGTGGACGAATAGAACAGTCATAAATATATAAATCTGTAAAATTTGTTAATACCGATATTTTTAAGTTGCCACTCCATCCATATCGGCGCAACTGAAAAGCTGGTGCAGAATCCACTGTAATATTCACAGCAGGTTTCTTTGTTTCAAGAAAAAACAAAACCTCTGTGCCTACCTTAAACGAATAATCTGGCTTTTTACTGCGATGGACTCCATCTTCTTCTACCACAACTGTTGCTTCATGCGTCACCTCACGTAGATGTTGTGGCAGCCCCCTCTCATTATCCACATCCCAGCCAAGAATATGAAAGAACCGATTCACAAAGTCTACTCGCACTTGTGTTTCATTATAGGTAGCATATTGAAACTGCTGGTAATCATTACTATATCTGTGCACGAGTTCACTAACTTGAGCGGTAAGTTCAGCCATCATTTCCGGTGTCATCTTGTTCATTTCTCCTTTTTCAATTCAAAGTCAACAATATCGCTCATGTTACACTGTAGGGTTGAACAAATCTTATACAAGCTTTCCATCGAGATAAATTCGTTTTTCCCATTTTTGCAAGCACATTAAAACTAATACCAGCAGCATCCTTTAGCTCTGTCCTATTCATTTTCTTATCAATTAACAGCTTCCAAAGCTTATCATAAGAAACAGACATTGCAAATTCTCCATTCTCAATTAACTCTTGCTTAATTATAACATCAACCGACTTCATTCACAACCGAAATCTCATCAAAGAGCTTGTTTCCGTTAAACCGAACTATCCGTAAATCCCGGATAGTTACCTGATTGCCTGAGTTATCAAGTAACACTTAACAACTGCTCTGAATTCTTCGGAATTTCCGAAAAGTTGTACTTTTCTCGTTTTCAAGAAATCTCAATGAAGTTTTCTGTTGCATTTTTCGTCGAAATAGTGTACACTCTTCCCATCTCGTCCACTGTCTGTATCTCGGACGGAGTTTCGTATCGTCAAACACCTGTGAACTGAGAGGAAAGCCAATGAAAGCGAAAAAGACCAAACTGCCCGAAAATCTGTATCATTACACCAGCCTCATCAAGTATCGGATGATTCTTGCAACTGGGAAACTGCTTCTGACACCTTCCAATCTGAAATATGACAACGCCACGCTCCATGACGAACCACTCTTTTTTAATGGGCAGAAAATTGGTTATAAATCCGTTGACAAATATGAAAGCTATCACCCTGTCGTCTGGCTGACTGCCAATGACCATGCTGGTGCCAAAAATACCGGCCTGTCCAACGACAAAATCATGTGCCGCATTACCATCAGGACCAATGGTAAAATCTGGCGGTATCTGCCTTGGCGCACTTTCTACGACAAGTACAACGCTGACCGCAGCGTTTCCTCAACCCTCAAACAAACCGCTAATGACTACCTGAACTGGTATGTCTGTGAATCTGAGATTCCAGTTGCGGACTTTGCAAAGGTCGAGTTTCTAGCTGAAGATGGCACCTACAAAGACGAGAAAGACATTCCCGGCTTTGCTCTGACGGATATTGCCCTGGAGCTTTTTGAGTAAAATATCACTTATATGTACAGACCCCCGCCAACTCCGCTGGCGGGGGTCTGCTATGCTTACAGTTCTACGCTGTTCTGCCTGTTCTTCTTCTGTCTTCTATCCGCGGTCTGCTCCTGCTCCCTCATAATCCCAATGACCTGCTGCATCTTCTCGGCACCGAAATAGTTCCATACTCGCCTGAAATCACGTTTCATCGCATAGAGCTGCGAATTCTCAGCTTTTACCTGTTCCAGCTGCTGGCTCAAATGGCGGGTAGCCTTCTTCTCGTCCTGATAGAAATACTGGAACTTATCCCGTTCGTTCTTAACCTCCCAGTACTTCCGATGGAGGGCAAAGAGTACCTTCACCAACTTCTGGATCAGCGGCATGGCCTTCTTCTCCCGATAGTTCTTGGCGGTCTCAAACGTGGCTGCTTCCGGCACCCATTCCTCCGGCCGCTGGGAGTACTGCGCTGACAGGTTTTCCAGCCCCTCCATGATGGGAGCCAGCTTGTTCAGCTTCTGGCTCTGCTTCTGGTAGGTCAGCTCTGCTTTCTGTACCCGCTGTTCAGCGGCTTCTACGGCTGTCTGCGCTGTTTCCAGCTGTTCCTGCATCTCGGTCAGGTCGGTCTGGCACTCCTGCTTGGCAGCTTCCAGAGCCGCTACCTCTTTACTACGCTCCTGCTTTTTGAAGTCCAGCACAGACAGGTGCTCTTCGTGGGTGCCTTTCTGTTCCCACTCGATGCCGTGCCGCTCCATCACGGCAGCAAGCTGCTCTTTCTCGGCGTTGATCCACTGGTTCAGTTCGGATTCTCGCTTGGAGCCGCCTGCAAAACCCAAGGCCTTCAGAGCCTGCTTCAGGGAGACCTTGGTGTCCAGTCCTTTGCCCTTCCAGCCGGACACATACGGCACGAAGTCGATGTGCAGATGGGGCGTAGCTTCATCCATGTGGAGGAATGCTCCGAACACCCGCAGTGTTGGGTTCCGCTCTTGGAAGCCCTGCATATACTCGTCCAGCAGTTCCTTTGCCAGTGCGCCGTTCTCGGTCAGGACGCCCATATCATCTTTGTTGCCGATCTGGACGATCAACTCATGGAAGAGCTTTTCCTGCTTGCCTGTCCGCAGGTGCTCATAGTAGTCGTTGATACAGCGGTCCTTGCGCTTCTGCTTGGCGTTGTAGCGGTTCGCTGCCTCATCAAAAAGTTCGTGGTACACCTTCTGAATCGGTTCATCCCGATACACAACATTCAGGCTGCTGCGCTCCGGGTCTACGTTTTCAGCGGTGAAACTTCTCCGGTTATGGTTGAGGGAGCCGGGACCCCGCATTGCGGAAATAGTTCTTTTCAATCGCACGTCCTTTCTCTGTGGAAGTAACTGGTACCGGACACGGCAAAGGCTTTGTTACTTTCGTCGAAAGTAACGCAAAAGCACTTTTGACAGACGTTCCGTCCATCAAAAGATGCCTTTGCGCCCTGCCGGGGGCCTCCGTCTGCGGACGGGGTTTCGCTGCATCTCGCCGCTGCCCGGTCCAACTCCACCTTCCTGCGTGATTGCATTCACAGGAGCGTGACACGCTCCTGTACTTTGCCAATAGAGGGACTCACCAGCGGAAGCTTTCTGGCACGCCTCGTCTGTCCAGATACTCCTGCCGAGCCTGCTCCCGCTGTTCCTCGGTGGGTGCTGTCTTGTACTGGGCATACAGCTCATGCCGCAGCATCGCATCCAGTTTTTGCTCCAAGCCCTGTTCAATAATCTCTTCGTACTCATTTTCGCCACTCAAATGATAATGCAGCAAGGCGACGAAAAGTTCCTGCGAAATCTGCACATTTTTCATCGTTATCACCATCCCGTGTCGGTTGTGTCGATTGTGACGGTATTTTACATAGTAGCAAAAATATCGTCACAACCGTCACAAATCGTCACGCCCCAGAATTTTCCAGCGTTAATTTGACTACCCTGCCCTCATGGGTGCGCCTGCTTTCGTACCGAATTCCATAATCGTTGTAGAGCCTGTCGGCACTCACGTTCAGCTTCCGGGTCAGGATGTTTGCCTGTATGCTCACACCCGACAGCCGTTCCAGCAGTTCCGTGGGCGTACCACTCCACTCCGGCTGTTCCGGGGTGAGCACCTTTGCCACCGCTTCCAGAAGCGGGTCGGGCGGCAGTTTCCAGAGTTCCGTTTCGGCTCCTTGGAACTCCCACACGCAGCGCTCCCGGTTGAATTCCAACGTCAACTCCTGATCCGGCTGGTCACGCCCCACGATGTCCAGTAGTGCGGTGTTGTCCGTACGCCGCTTCTTCTGCATGATGAACGCGCCATCCGCTGCACCCAACAGACCGTTGGTGCCGGAGATCATATCAAAGCTGTCCTCGGCTTCCATCTTCCGGGTGTGGTGAACCACCAGCAGGCAGATGCCGTACCTGTCGCTGAAAGTTTTCAGTTTGGTCACGATCTCGTAGTCGCTGGCGTAGCTGTATCGGTCACCGCCGATCTCCCGCACCTTCTGCAGGGTGTCGATGATGATGAGCCGTACATCCGGGTGCTCCCGGATGAATCCTTCCAACTGCTGGTCAAGTCCCTCGCTCACGGACTTAGCTTGCGTTGCGAAGTAGAGATTGTTGGTCTCCTCTACCCCGAACATCCGGGAGAGTCGCCGCTGCAGCCGGGCGTAATCGTCCTCCAATGCCAGGTAGAGGACGGTGCCCTGATGCACCTCGTACTCCCACAGCGGAAGCCCCATCGCCACATGGTAGGCAAGCTGCCCCATGAAGAAGGACTTACCCACCTTGGGCGCACCTACAAAGAGGTAGGTGCCGCTGTACAGCAGGTCGTTCACGATGGGTCTCCGGGGTGGATACACCGTGTCGTATAGCTCGGTCATTGATACCGCGTTCAGTCCGAAATTGTTTGACTTTTTCGCGGCTTGCAGATTGATTTGCTTGCCCGAATTTGTTATAATATTGGTGGTAATTTTATCAGACGACTGTACCGCATCTGCGCCAACAGATGCCCCCGGTACGGTCGTTTTTCTATTGTCCGTCATTCGCATTCCTCCTTAAGTCCGTTCAACGTCAGAGCCACCATTTGAATCGTTTCCAGCAGGTCCGGCGGAATCTCTTCATCCACTGCCAGTCGCTGCAATTCCTGATAGATCAGTTCCATCTGACCTCGCAAGGCTTTATAGACCCTTGGATTTCCCACCACCGTGATTTCCCGGTCTGTCAGGCGGCGGATGATATACTCCTGTTTGGTCAGCCCGGAGAGCTTTACTTTGGCTTCCAGAACCTCGTCCTCTTCCGGGGACATTCGGAAGGCTACCACCTTGTTCCGCCAGCGGCCTTGCTGGTCGAGCACTCGTTCCATCTTCATTCTTCCTTTCGTTCCATGTCCAGCTTCTGCGCCATCTCCTGCTGCTTTGAGGGGAAGAGGTGGGCGTACTTATAGGTGATGTCCACACTCTCATGCCCTACCCGGTCAGCGATTGCCAAAGCCGAGAAGCCCATTTCAATCAGCAGCGACACATGGGAGTGCCGTAGGTCGTGGATTCGTATCCGCTTCACCCTGGCCTCCTTGGCTCCCCTGTCCATCTCGTGGTGCAGGTAGCTCTTGGTCACCTCAAAGATCCGCTGGTCTGGCTGGACTTTGTAGAGGGATTTCAGGTAATCCCTGATCTCGTCCGTCAGAAACTGCGGCATCTGGATGACCCGGACGCTCTTGGGTGTTTTCGGGTCGGTGATCACATCCCGGCCTTTCAGCCTTTGATAGGATTTGGTGATGGAGAGCAGCCCCTTGTCCAAGTCGAAGTCTGCCGGAGTCAGAGCCAGCAGCTCGCCCTCCCGGATGCCACACCAGTAGAGGACCTCAAAAGCGTAATAGGATTGCGGCTTGTCCATCATCGCTTCCGCAAACTTGAGGTACTCCTCCTTCGTCCAAAAGAGCATTTCCTTGTGCTTTTCTGACCCCATGCACCCGGCTGTGGCTGCTGCGTTTGATTTCAGCCCGTAGAACCGGACGGCGTGATTCAGAATGGCACTGAGTTGTCCATGCAGCGTCTTGAGGTAGGTCGGCGAGTAGGCCTTGCCGTTTTTGTCCCGGTAGTTCAGCATCTCGTTCTGCCATGCAATCACATCCCGTGGCTTTATCTCGCTGAGCCGTTTTTCTTTGAAATACGGTAAGATTTTCGTTCGGATGATGTGCTCTTTGGTAGACCAGGTGTTTTCCCGGAGTCGCTTTTTCTTGTCCGTGATATAAATTTCCACAAAGGCTTCAAAGGTCATGGTCAGGTCTGCTGCCTGCTGAAGAAGAAACTCCCGCTCCCACGCCAGAGCGTCCTTCTTGGTGGCAAACCCCCGTTTCAGCTTCTTCTGCTTCACACCTTGCCAGTTTTCGAAGTAGAAGGAAGCGTACCACGTCCCCTGCCTGCTGTCCTTGTAGGCTGGCATCCTATCACTCCTCCCCTGCCCCGTAGATCTTCTCCTGATAGTACCTCCTGCTTACACGGCCTCCCACGGTCGTGTAGCCCTTGGCTCTCAGTTCCTCGTTCCACTGGGCGATCATTTTGTACGCCAGACCTTGCGAGATGTCCAGCTCCTTTGCCAGCTCGTCTGCCTTGATAAAAATGCTGTTTGCCATTTTTTGTCCTTTCTTTGTCGGTTTCGTTTCGGTGCCGCTTCATCCTCGCTGACTTCCGGCAGGCATATCCCCTTTGCGGTGCTGTGCCGTCCCCTTGCGGAGCGCTCGCTTCCTTTCGGAAGGTCTTGGCGGTTTGGGTCAGTTTGGCGGTCATTCAATTTTACTAAGCATTTTTGTTTATTTTTTGTACTCTCATTATACTAAACATATTCCGTTAAGTCAAGAGGTTTTTGGGTAAAATCTTAAACTTTTTTGTTTATTTTCTATTGCACCTCCTATTTTTCTGTGCTATACTAGGTTCAACAAATATGTTTAAGTCAGGAGGCAATCGCATGGCAGTCGGTGACCGCATCAAACGTGCCCGCAACCTCCGAGGTATGACCCAGAAAGAACTGGGCATCGCCATCGGGTTTGAGGAGAAGAGCGCAGACATCCGTATCGCACAATACGAAAGCAACACCCGCACTCCCAAGGAAGAGCTGCTCCGCAAGATTGCGGAGGTACTGGACGTGAACTACCGTTCCCTCTATGAGCCGACCTTGTACGCCGCAGAGGATGTGATGTACACCCTGTTCGAACTGGATGAGCACTACCCCGGCACCCGGCTCTATGAGGTCACAGACACCACCGACCCGGATTTCCCGGAAAAGCACATGGCAGTCAGCTTCCGGTATCGCCTGCTGGATGAGTTCTTAAAGGAGTGGCAGCTCCGCAAGAAGCAGCTCCGAGAGGGCGAGATCACCAAGGAAGAGTATCTGGAATGGAAGCTCAACTGGCCTCAGACCGCCGACGGCTGCGGCCGGTACGAGCCGAAGAAAAAGTGGCGTAAAGAATAAAAGACACAAAAATGCCCTCTGAAAAACTTACCGTTTCTCAGAGGGCATTCTCATGTCTCTCTTTATGAATAATCGCCTGATAGTATCAAAGCAGTATCACAGAGCCTTTTGGCTCTCAAAATATTGCATTGCATCAATACTTTTCAGGGTTTGCAGATTACTCGAGCTCGATGGTTGCCGGCGGCTTACCGGTGCAATCATAGAACACGCGGTTCACATGCTTGACCTCATTGACGATGCGGCTGGTGACAGTGCCCAGAACATCCCAGGGCATATTATAGCTCTCTGCAGTCATGAAGTCGGTGGTGGTCACAGCACGCAGCGCCACAGCGTAATCATAGGTGCGCTCGTCGCCCATGACGCCCACACTGTGCATGTTGGTCAAGGCTGCATAGTACTGGCTGATCTCCTTATCCAGACCCGCCTTTGCGATCTCCTCACGCCAGATCGCGTCGGCATCCTGCACGATAGCCACCTTCTCCGGGGTCACTTCGCCGATGATGCGGATGCCAAGACCCGGGCCGGGGAACGGCTGACGGCTGACCAGGTATTCGGGCAGACCCAGCTCACGGCCAGCCTGACGCACTTCGTCCTTAAACAGGTTG
>ERZ860322.819-NODE-819-length-20832-cov-5.578813_pt1 | contig 20832 bp, 7 predicted proteins | sample MGYA00509979_ERZ860322 | MGnify/ENA primary metagenome ERZ860322 (study PRJEB30046, sample SAMN00715217) | human gut metagenome | study: EMG produced TPA metagenomics assembly of the A metagenome-wide association study of gut microbiota in type 2...
AACACCGTCAAATAAACCAATTTCCACGACATACAGACACCAAGGAATATTATGCGATTTGCATAATTCAAATAATATAATTATATTTGTATTATATATTTAATAATGAAAAAAATTGTTATAATAACGTTTTGTTTTATGGGTGTACTTTTGGCATTCTATTTAGGAAAATGCATAGGTTCTTGGCCTAACTCTAAAGAAACGATAAGTGCAGTTGAAAAAGATAGTGGACTAAAAATTCCATCTGATGGCAAAGTAGTTTTTACTATTTCTGATAATGTATTTATGCATGGAAGACTTGGACAATATACTGCCATATCGTTCAATGATAAACCGGAAGAATTTCTTTCTTCAAATAATTTTTCAAGTGAATTACCAAGTGATTTTCAGAAACAATTTTTAGAGGGATTTGAAAGTTGTTATACAATAAAAAGAGAAGATGTTATGGATAAATTTTATCCTGATTTTGAAGGAGAAGATTATTATCTATATCTTGAAAATAAAAGTGTCTTCTTTGTATATGATAGCGATAGAAAACTTTTAATGGTATTAAGCGCAGTAATTTAATATTTAAGTTTTCAATAAACTTACCATAATTGTAATGTTCATAAAATGTTAAGAACATTTTTAGAAAGCAAACAAAAAAGCCAAAGTTTTACTTTAGCCTTTTTTTAACGATTATTTTGTACCCTTTAATATACTTTCTCCCGCAATTCCAGATGAAGTAATATCACGGTTGTTCAGTATTTCATCGATTAAACTATTTGATAATAGGCCTTTTTCTAATACAATTTCTTTAATAGTTTTATTTTCTTTCATTGCCTCATTAACAATACTACAAGCAGTATCATATCCAATATGAGGAGTAAGAGCAGTAATTAGGAAAACGCTATTATCAATGTGATATTTCAAGTTAGGATTTACTTTTAAATCGGTTATAGCAAGATTATTGAATGTTCTTGCGGCACGACGTAAAGTAGTTATCTCTTCAAATAAAGACATTAAAATTAATGGTTCAAAGACATTTAGTTCTAATTGACCAGCTTCAATTGCTTTTGTGACAGTAACATCTAATCCCATGACGTAGAAGCATACTTGGTTAACAACTTCAGGTATTACTGGATTAAATTTACCAGGCATAATAGAAGAGCCAGGTTGAACGTTAGGTAAAATAATCTCATTAAAGCCATTTGGACCACTACTTGCCATAAGTCTTAAGTCACTTGCAGTTTTTGATAAATCAATAGCAAGTAATTTTAGCATACTACTTGCATAGCCGAATGCATCTAAATTTCTTGTAGCATCTATTAGGTTTTTAGCGATTCTTACATCTTCACCTGAAAATTTAGAAAGGTGTAAGATAACTTTTTTACAATATTTTTCATTAGCATTTAAGCCAGTACCAATGGCAGTACCACCTAAATTTACTTCTAATAAAGCATCAATTGCTGTATCAATCCTTTTGATGTCTCGATTTAAAGCACTAGCATAAGCATAGAATTCTTGGCCTAAAGTAATTGGTAATGCTTCTTGTAAATGAGTTCTACCAGTTTTAATAACATCTTTGAATTCTTCAGCTTTATCTAAATATGAATTATATAATTTTTTTAATTCAACTTGTAATTTCTTTAATTGTTTTACCACCGCAATTTTTCCGGCTGTTTGAATTACATCACTAGTAGATTGACCAAAATTAACATGATCATTAGGGTGAACAAAATCATAGTCACCTTTTCTACCACCTAGAAGTTCGTTTGCACGATTAGCAATGACTTCATTAGCATTCATGTTAATACTAGTTCCAGCTCCACCTTGGATTAGATCAGTTACAAACTGACCATGTAAGCGTCCATTAAGTATTTCATCACAAGCTAGCATAATTGCTTTACCAACTTTTTCACTGATGTTCCCCGCATCAATATTAGCTTTTGCGGCAGCCTTTTTTACTATGGCTAGAGCCTTAATTAATTGTCTACATATACCACGTTTAGTTATTTCAAAATTTTCTTTTCCTCTTAGGGTTTCTATACCATAGTACGCTTCAGCTGGTACTTGGCGTTCACCTAAAGAGTCTCTTTCTATTCGGTATCTCATATATATTCTCCTCAGTAATATGTTATATTAGCGATAATTCATTTTAATATTTGCTACATATATAATACCACACTTTGCAAAAAATAGCAATTATATTTTACTATAAAATTAAATGATATATTTTTACGCTTTTTGCATAAGTTGTATTAAGGTGATAAATGTGAAATTACAAGTAAAATATTGTGATAGATTAAAAGGAAATATCAAAGTAAGTGGTTCAAAAAATGCAAGTTTAGCCTTAATGGCATGTTGTCTTTTAACTAATGAAGAGATTGTATTAGAAAATTTCCCTAATATTTTAGACACTAAAAATATGTTGAAGATTTTAAAAGAAATAGGTGTAAAGTCAAAATACAATGTCTTTAAAAAAACACTAAAACTCAAGACTATCAAAATAATACCTAATCTTATTACTAAAAATATGAAAAAGCTTAGAGCTTCTTATTATGTTATGGGAGGCCTCGTTTCAAATAGATTAAATTTTGAAAGTTTGTATCCTGGTGGATGTTCTTTTATGAATCGGCCAATAGATTATCATTTAAATGCATTTGAAAAACTAGGATATGAAATAGAAAAAAGTGAAGAGTGTATAAAATTCAAAACATCGGATATTAGCGATTTTCCCATAGAAATAAAATTAGAAAAACCATCGATTGGTGCTACTATTAATATTTTAATTGCAAGCGTTAAAAGATTCAATAAAACAATAATATATAATCCTGCTCTAGAACCTGAAGTAATACAAGTAATAGAATTACTAAATAAAATGGGGGCATTTATAAAATATGACAATCAGAAGATAATTATTAAAGGGGTCGAAAGATTACATGGTACAAAGTTTAAAATAATGCCAGATAGAATTGAAGCAGGTAGTTACTTGTTGCTAGGGCTTGCTCATCCAACTTCCAAAATAACTTTAACTAATGTCGAAAGCAAATATTTAGAAGAGGTCTTAACTGTTATAAGAAAGATGGGAGGATTAATAAATATTAAAAATCAAAGTATAGAACTAATTAGTCCGACAAAACTTAAAGCAATTGATGTAGTAATAGATATATATCCTTCTTTTCCAACTGATTTACAACAAATATTAACTGTTGTATGTACAAAAGCAGAAGAAACTTCAACAATCACTGATAATATATATGTTGGACGTTTTTCACAAGTAAAGGAATTAAAAAAAGCAGGCTGTACAATTGATACATTGAATAATAAAATAACAATTAATTCAAACAATTTAAACGGAACAATTCTCGAAGCGCAAGATTTAAGGTGTGGATTTGCTTGTATAGTAATTGGTAGCATTGCAAATAATGTAACAGTAATTGAAAAAAGTGAAAATATTTTTAGGGGTTATGAAAAAATATTAACAAAGCTTAGAAAAATTGGTATTCCTATCAAAAAAATTGAATAAAAGTAATTTATATGGTATAATAAACACAATTAAAGAAAGAGGGAATAAAGATGAATGAGGCTATAAAATTTATTTTCATAGGTATAGATGTATTAACACTTGTATGCATGATTTTTTATCTGATAAGAGGATTTAAAAAAGGAGTTATAAAATCAGTGATTGATGTTGTTGTTAAGTTAATATTGCTTATCTTATCTTTTGTTATTGCAAAACCTCTCGCAACAAAATTAGTTGGTTCAAAAATCAGTTTCATAACAGGAGATCAAACAGTTAATGAATTTGTTAAAACTCAAGTAGCAAATTCAATGTTTGATGGAAAGACTGAGCAAATGACTTCAACTGGATTAGATGTAATGACCGAAGACATCTTGCTATCAGTGGTTCAACTTCTTATTACTGTGATTCTATCATTCTTTTTATTAGTTGTTGTTGGCAACATCATAAGAATGATAGTTTCGGGTATTATTGGTAAAAAGTTTGATGCAAAACCTAGCTTAACTAGTAGATTATGTGGAATGTTAATAAGTTTTTGTGGCTTTCTAGTATTCTTTTATTTCTTATTATTACCACTATATGGAATAGAAGAAATTGCTCAAAAAACTTTAAATGAAGTATCTTCTGTTAGTACCGAATATTCAGCACCATCAGCTGCAATAAATGATGCTTCTTCTTCATCGATAATTTATAAAGTAACTACTTCAATTGGAAAATCAAAAGATGGTTATTTTGCCCTCCCCGCAAAACGTTTTGGTAGTTCTACTAAAATTAAAATAGGCGATGGCGAAATAAACGTAATTAAGGATTTAGATCCAATTATGCCTAATTTGGGTAGATTTGTTCAAATAAAAGAGGATTTAGATAACGCTAGTGATAAAAATGAAAAAGTAGATGCATTTAAGAAAAGCGATATTGAAATGATGATTAATTGTCTCAGCAATAGTACAATAATATCAACTTTATATAAACCAGTTATTGGAATGCTTGAAAGTAACCAAGGTAATGAAATTATTAAAAGATATAACTTTGATTTTGAAAAACTAAAGAATATCAATATAAATGAAGATATCAAAAAAACTAAAAACTTTTTTGAAACTGTATATGACTTATTACAAGCAATGGATTTAGAAAAAATTGATGATGTTCAAACACTATTGAACGACGAAGAAGTAACTAACAAGTTATCAGAGGCCTTAAAACTTTCAAATGATTCTCAATTATTTAAGGAGTGCTTTCCTAAAATTGTATATTATCACTTACAAGAATCTTTAACTGATTCTGATTATGCCTTCTTAAAAGATGTTATTACTTTAGAATATGTTGAAAATTATTTGCCACTTGATATTACTACACTATGTGAAATATATAATCTTATCAACCAATCAAAGATTTTTGATAAAGATGAAGAAGGTAATTACGTTTTAATTGATGTTAACGTTCCTGGCAATCGTGAAAAAGTAGAAAATTTTATCGACAAATGTTTAGACCTTAAAATTATTGAAGGTAATGAAGGAATAATATTTAAAGCAATAGTTAACATTACCGATTTAAGCAAATACATCGAATATGAAGATAGCACTACACAAATTGATTTTGAAAAAGAAAAACCATTACTAAAAAATGTAATACTAGATATTTTCGTAATTGGTAACGAAATTAAAGACATTACTGTTGATATTAGTAGTTTAAGTGACTATGAAGAAATTTCAAAAAAATTTGCAATGTTATTAGATGACATGCAAAAATGTGAAATAACTAAACCATATGTTTTTACGATTGTTGATGCAATCATAAAAAATGCAGGATATGAACTATCATTTACTGAAAATGAAAAAAATCAAATAATCAGTAACACTTTCACGGCTGAATTTGCAACATTGTTTAATATTATTAAAGAAGCAGAAACTATTTTTGGTAGTGATCCTTTAGAAAATAATATTGACGTAAGTAAATTAGAAGGAAGTCAAGTTTCAGCATTAATGAAAAAAGCAAGCACTTCAGTTATTTCTTCAAGAATAGTTGGAACTATTCTTACTAAGGCTTTAGGCCCTGATGGATTAGATATAAATCCAGTTGATGAAAATGGTAATGTAAAATATGATTTTTCAACTAGTGAAAATATCTACAAATATTCTGATACAGTTGGAAATATGATAGATGTAGCAAATGCCCTAGAAAAAGTTAACAGTACATTAGGTAGTGTTGAAGATATTGATATAAATGAATTAGCCTCTTCTCTTGAAAAATTAGATGAAGTATCAAACAATACTGAGTTGTTAAATGATATGGTTCATACAATTTGCAATAATAATGATTTAATCATTGATGAAAATGTTGACTGGAAAAAAGAGTCTGAAGTTGTAAAAGAAATATTGACTGATTACAAAAACTCTGAAGATAAAGAAAACTATAGCATTAGTGGTAATACTGAGTTGTTAGAGAAATTACAAGATACAGAAGTTGCGGTAGACATATTAAAATATTTTGGTATAACAGAATGAAAAACGAGTAGAAATACTCGTTTTTTTGACATTGTCTTATATTTTTACATAAAAAAACAAAAAAACAACGTGTTAGACATTGTTATACAATAAAATACAAATTATTTGTGATAAAAATGAGCTAATTTGTATTTTATTAAAAATAGAATTGACACAGTAAAAAAATTAATATATAATCAAAGTGGGTTTAAAATAAATGAACCCATATTAGTACACTATATCATATGAGGGAGGGGAATAAAGTATGAAAAGTGTTAAAAAACTTATGCTTGCAATTGTATTTGCAATGATTATCAGTTTGGGGCTATTTTCTAGCACATTGAGTGCAAAAGCTGAATCTGCTAATGCAATTGAACAAATGACACCTTGGATTTTGACTTTTGATAACGGACAGATAGTACATATAAAAAAAGAAAACCAACAATACATTGAGGTTGCATCTAATAGTATATCTGTAACATATATGGATACTACAGGTGAAACATCTGGTGGTTATTTTGAAATTTGGGTTCCAGATATTGGTGTAGTTCCAGAAAGACCAATTAGTGATACAATATATCTTGAAAACGGCCAAACTCAAACATTTGATTTAGGCGGCACTGTTACTTTTAGATATAAAACAGGCGATGATACAAGTTATTCTGGTGGATTTACTTCAGTAAGTATGTATATATCTCGTTCTATTATAACATCAGATAGAATCAGCACTAATTATGTTGAAGGTCAATATGTATATGAAAGAGTAGACTTCTGTGAATGGGATACTTTCAGATATGGTGACCAATATCTATATAGCATCTTAAGAAATTTAAGAACTGGTGAAGTTAAAACTCAAAGTGATTTCTGTTTCTGGTATGTAGAAGAACCTGGAGAATATGAATTAGAAATTCAAAATAAATTTAGAAATGAATCAAGAACTTGGTATTTTATTATTGAAAAGAATTCTTCATTTATCACATTAGAGAATTGGAATAATCAAGTTATAACACCATTAAATAATTGTGATTATACTTGGGCAGGCGTAAAAGTAAGCTATCCTACTAATTTAGGAATATCTAATATTAGTTATGAATATCAAGCATTTGATTCAGCGTATGTTGAAAAAGGAACTGTAGATAATGAATTTATATTCTGGAGAAAAGGCCAATACAAAGTTACAGTAACAACAAGTGATGGAAAAGTTTGTAGCAAATTCTTCACTATAACTAATTTTGATATTTTATGTGATCCACAAGGTGCATCTACATATGGTACAGAAGTATTACAAAACGGTGGTGAATATGGTGGAACAACTCTTTCTGTAGGTTATACAAGATGCCTATTCTTAGGTGGTAATGCACCAAGTCAATCAAGACTTAAATATAACTTTACATCTAGTAACAACGATATAGCAACAGTTAGTGAATATGGAACTGTTACTGCAAAACAAGCAGGTGTTGTTATTATTACTTGTACATTAAAGAGTAATCCAACAATTGTTTCAAAAATTGTTTTAATAGTTAGACCATAAAGTAATAATACAAGGTATGAACTTGATAAAGGTTCATGCCTTTTTTTGACATTACGGAATAAATATTTAATATTATTCATATGCTTTTTATGGCAAGTATTTATATTTTTTATGGTTAATGAAATTTTCCTATTTATATTAGCAACAAATAATCAAAAATAGCTTTTGTTTATCGACTGTTTTTTCAAATATTTGCCAAATTATCAGTTCATAGTTAAAAACGCTTGCAAAAAAATTAAATTTTTGGTAAAATAAGTAAGTAAAGTCATGAAAAAAAGAGGTGAAAAATGATGGATTTTAATCAAATTTTACTATTCGCTGGTTTGGGATTACTAGTGTTAGTAATTTTGTTCGCACTTTGGGGCTTTCTTGGAGGCTTAAAGAGAGAACTTAAGTGTATCGCCGTTTTCATTGTTTTACTAGTTTTATTTTGGTTAGTATTCGGAGATGAGGCAACGTTATTAAACGCTAAATACGGCCAATCTATTGCGAAAGCAATGAATATTAACGATAATTCTATTACAACTGTTTGGGATGCAATTTTAGCATATGCTAGATTGAACATTCCTAATGGTAAAGTATTACTAGTTGAAGGAAAGGAAACGTACACGCTTTTCTATGCTGTGGTTTCTTGCTTAGCACGTGCTATCGGTTTGATAGTAGGTACTATTGCAGTAGTGGTTATTTGCCCAATAATAAGATTAATTACACATATTATTGGCTTAATCATTAATGGTTCAAAGAAACGTAAAGCATTAGCAAAAGCTGCTGCTGGAAGTGAAACTGAAGCTGGAGTTGAAGAAACAGAAGAAAAAGACTCAGAACAAGTTGTAATGACTAGCAGTGAAAAAGGTGTTGATGAAGCGGTAATCGTAAAAGAAGCAAACGAAATACCACAAAAGCCAAAAGGTAAGAGACGTTGGTGGGGTGCTTTCGCTGCAACCTTAAAGGGTATTTTCTTAATTATCGTATTGTTTACACCAATTTCTGGTTTATGTAATGTTCTTAACACTGCAACACCTGAGACACAAGCTATGCTTGATGATTTAGTAAGTGGTAAAGATAACAAAAAGAACACTGCAAATTCTGATAGTGCTATTGATATGTTATTTGAATTTTCAAAAGCATATGAAAATAGTGGTATTGGAAAATTTGTTGAAGGTTCAAGTTATTTCTTTGGTAAATCATTTAGCGAAAGCATGTTCAACAATATAACAAGAATAGAAACAAAGAACCAAATATTAAATTTAGGAGATGAACTAAGTACATTAGTAAAAGCCACTAATGAATTAAACGGAAAGACTGATGTAGAATCATTAACTGATGAAGAAGTAGCGCGAGTTATGGATGCATTAAAGAATTCTAAATTATTAGTTGAAGTTATGCCTGTTGCTATTGAATATGCATACGAAATTGATGATATTAAGAAACTTATTAGTGATGCTAATCAAGCTGCCGCATTCTTAGATTTACGTTACAATAATTGGAAATCAGACTTATCAATTATTTTAGACACTGTAAAAGAAGCATACAAGTTAGATATATTCCCACTAAAAGACTTCAATTACTTAACAATGGATTCAGATCAATTAAGAAAAGCATTAAATGTTTTCTCTAGCGCTGAAGTATCTGGAAAAGCTTTAGAAATCGCATCTAATGTTGCAACTGAACTTGACGTTGTTAAAGAAAAAGTTGGAGATATAACTATCAGTAACTTACTTACAATTGACTGGGCAAAAGAAATCAATACTCTTGTAGATGCTTATGAATTATTCCAAAAATTCGGTATTGATACATTCAAAGATTTTGATTTTAATGCGTTCATTAAAGAAGTTCTTAATACTGAAACTGAGAAAAACACTGCATTTGAATTAGTAGATAAAGTTCTTGATTTACAAATTCTTGAAACTGCTCTAGTTCCTACTGCTGTTAGATTCTTATCAAAACAAGAAAAATTTAGTGAGATTTTAGCAGACGCTAATCAAACAAATGAATTTGCTGAATTAGGTAAGGTAGTTTCAATTAATGATATTAGAACATTAGTACATTCCGCAAAACTTGCAACTAATGCAGTTGATTTCACTGATTATCCAAATATTAGTGTTGATTACTTTGCAATCGATGAAACTGTATTACGTGATACAGTAAACGAATTAGCAAGAATTGCATCATTAAATCAAATCGCTCAAGTAGGTTCAAAGATAGCTTTATCAATTGAAAAAGTTAAAGAATATACAGGTAACCTAAATGAAACAATTGATTTAACAAATGTCAACTGGGCAACTGATTTCAATAGTATTGTTGATATGTATGCTGAATTTAAAAAATTAGGCTATAAATCAATGGATGATTTCAAAGCTAAAGAATGGAACAAACAATTAGAAACAATTCTAAATGATGAACAAAAATATGAAAATGTAAAAGTTGTTCTAACAAAATTAGTTGGATTAGATTTATATAATGCTGCAGGTGGCGAAGCTATTCAAAATGTTTTGAATAAAATGTTCTCAAAAAATGCTCCAAAATTTGAAAACATTTTAGAGTTAACTGGTTTAACTGCTGATCAATGGCAAGAAGATATCAATCGTATTTTAGAAATTGCAAAGGCTGCAAGCGATATAAATGCTTTAGAATCATTTAATCCATTTGATTATAAGAATCTTGATTTAGTTAGTGATGAAGCAGTTGAAAAATTAAAATTAATTGTTGATAGAGCTTTAGCATTAAATATTTTAGGAAATGATGAAATCAAAAATAATTTATTAGCTGCTGCTATTAATCAATATCAATTATTAATTGGTATCACAAGTGATAAATTTGCTGGAACTGATTGGAAAAACGAAAGCAATTTAATTCTTGAAGTAATTGATGCATATGCTAAACTTAACAAAGTAGAAGGCTTTGATATCTATGATATTCAAAATATTAAATGGCAAGAATTACTTGAATCAGATGACTTCATTGATGCAGTAGTAGATGCTCTAGAAGCTTTAGTTGATTCAAATGTCTTAATAAAATTAATGCCTAACTTACTTGATGAACATCTAATGCCAATGTTAGACAAAATCGAAGGTATGGATGATTCAAGATTATTCCAAGACATTTTCGATAAAGTTGGTTCAGAAGAACTAGTTAAAGAAGTTACTAAATTAATTAATCTAGTTAAAGACATCAATAAATTAAATGTATTAAATGCTGGTAAAGATGGCGTTGGTGCAATTGATTTAACACAAACTGAAGCATTAAAGAACATAATCGCTGGTATATTTGATTCAAAATTAATTAGTGGATATGAAGGAAGAGTAATTCGTATAATCTTAAAACTTACTAAAGTATTAGATATTCCAAAAGACTCATTAACATATCAAGAGTTAATTAGTATCGATTACACTGGTGAAAAAGAAAAGCTTATTGACTTTGTTGATGCAATAGCTCCAGTATTACAAGATGAAACATTTAAGTTAGTTGATGAAGAAGGTAAATTCAAATTAGATCCTAAATTCTGGGCTGAAAATAAAAACGCTCAAACATTACTTGAAGGCATTAAGAAGTTATTCGGTACTTATGGAACTGAAGACGAGGGTTCAAAATTAATTGCCGCATTATTACCAGACATTTATGATAAATATATTGAAGAACCAAATCGAATCCCAGAAGATTTCGTTGAAATCGTCGATATATTAGATGTAACTAATGCAAGTGGTGGAGTATTAACACACGATTTACGTTGCTTAATATATGTATTAGAACAATTAGTTTCTGTTAATGCTCAATCATTCTTAGATGATGGAAATATTGAAATTAACGAAAACTTAAAAGTTGTATTAGCTAATGTTATTGATGCTTTACATGAAATTGAATTAATCCATGGTAGTGAATCAGAAACATTAACTTGGGGTGTTAACTATGTAGCAAAACTTGTTAAAGTCGATGTAACTGCTTCAAAATATGATTTTGAAGGTATCGATTGGCAAGCAGAAAAAGCTAATTACAAAGACATCATCAACGATATCGTTGATTTAGCAATTGCAAATAATATCAAAGATTACAAACAATTAGTAGAAGTAATTGATGGAATTATCAAAGTTACTGATACTACATATGTTACAGATGTTAATGCAAATGAATTATTAAATATCTTAGATAAGATTGTTGATGTAAAAGTAATCGATGCTATAATACCTCTAGCTGTAAAATTCGGAGTAAAAACACTTGGTGAAAAAGGATATACAGTTGATTATATTAATTCATTAACAAATGAAGAATTAGTTGAAGACTTCCATTCAATCGTTAATATTGCTCACATCGCAGTTGATGATTTAGAAATAGTTAAATACTATAACAAGAAATTCGCAAATGATTTAGAATTACCTAATGAAGATGCAGTGAAATCTTTAGTAAAACCAATTCTTGAATTAAATGTCATAAATAAAGCAGAAGGTAAATTAGCTACAATGCTTTATAACAAGTTAATGGAACAATTAACTAAGAATTCAGAAGAAGATAAAGAATTCTTCTTAACTGCAGAAGACTTTAAGTTTGAAACTATTGATTGGGTTAACGAAGAAACAACTATTATAGCTATTATTGATGCTATATATGATGCAGCAAGAATTAACTCTCTTGATACATTAGGTAGCATTAGTGATTTCATTAAGAATCAAGGATATAAAGAAGCTAAATATCACAATGATAGAACTGGTAGAGTATTAACTGCTTTATTAAGAAACATCAAAGATTCACAAATTATCGCTAATATCATTGAAAAATGTTATAAGTTTGGTTTATCATTAGCTGAATCTTCAGGTGTAATTCCATTCTCAATTAATGGTATGGCTGATTTAAGCAAAGAATTATTAATAGCTGATATTGATGTACTTGCTGATATTTTAGATGAAGCAATTGAATTCGGCGCATTACAATATATTGATGATAAAGACATCGTAGGTATTGATGCTACTATAGCTGGTAAGATTGTTAAACATTTATATCAATTGAATGTTGTTAAAGAAAATATTGAATTATTAGCTTATCGTGCAATGAATTATTATCTTGGTTTATTCAATGATAAGAATGGTACAAACATTACAGTTCATTATAGTGAAATTCAATCTGTAGATTTCGCAAATGAATTTGAAGTAATCGGAAATGCTGTAAGTGCTTTAGACGTTTTATTAAAAGAAAAAGCTTTAACTTCAATTTCTTCAATCAAAAAGTTATTTGAAAATAAAGGTTATAATAATGCAGACTTCTTCACTGTTGTAACTGGCGAAGCATTATCTTCAGTACTTAACTCATTAGCAGATTCTCAATTATTAGAACTTGTAATTGTTGACTTTGCAAACTTTGGTATTGATAAGCTAAAAGATAAAGCAGATCTTACACCATTAAAAGATGCATTTACTGCTGAAGAATTAGTAGCTGATATTAAAACAATATCTGGTGCTATAGTTCCTGCAATCCAAGCTAATTTAGTTGGTTTAGCATTCAAAGCTCCAGTAGAAGAATTAGTAATTAACCTAGAAGCATATAGACAAATCGTAAATGAAATTCAATCATTGAATGTAATTAATAAGAAATACGATGTATTAGCATCAATCTTAGGTAATAAGTTATTAGAAGCTCTAAAATCTAATGATACATTCAACGAAAATGATTTCACAGGTATGAGTTTTGCAGAAGATGCAAGCGCAATAATGGAAGCTCTTGATTACTTAAGAGTTGCTCTTGAAAACACAGATTTAACTACAGTTTCAGATATAACTAATTTATTCAAAGATAATAAATATAAATTATATGCATACGAAAATATTGTAAATCCACTAGCTTCTGCTATTGAATCATTATTAGGTGCTAAGACAGTATCTGTATTCTTGAAACCAATGGCAAGAATTGGCTTAGATAAAGTTTCTGAAAAATTACCTGAATTAGAATTAGACTTCTTATTAAATCATGTAGATAAAGAAGAATTAGTAAGTGATGGTAGATTATTAGTTGCTTATGTAAGAGATGCTATGGATTTAGGCGTATTAGAATTAGTAAGAACAAATGATATCGCTAATTTTGATGTATTGAAACTTGCTGATATGGTTGAAGGATTATATGAATTTAATATTCTTCACGAAAATATGCCAAGATTATTAGAAAACGTATTGAAGTATTTAGATAAGAAAGTTAAGATTGATTTAGTATTTGAAGCTAACGATTTTGCTGGAATTAACTATCAAGAAGAATTTGGTAGACTTGCTGATATAATTCGTGAAGTTAAACCATTAATGGAAAGCGTAAATTACAAATCACTTAGCAACTTAACTAATTGCATTAAAAATAAAGATTACACAGTTAAAAACTTCTTCAATCAAACTGCTTATAACGCATTAATTAATATGATTGATAAAGTAGCCGATGTTGAAACTATAGTAATAATTTCACCTAGATTAGTAGACTATGCTGTAAATGAAGTCTATAAGAAAGACATCGATATTAGATTTATTCAAGATGGCTCTTATGTTAAAGAATTAATTGCACAAGATGTTCATACTATCGCTAATGTTGCAAGAATTGCATATAGCTTTGGTATTATTGATTTATTATTTGATAACGAGTTAGCAAATATTGATGAAGTTGCTATTAACCAAATGATTGGCGAATTAGCTAACTTAAATGTTCTTAACCTTTACTATTCTAAGTTTGTTATGGTAGGTCTTGATTATCTAGAAACTAAAGTATTATCAAAGAATGATACTAATGCTGGAGAACAATTAACTAAGGCTATCAAGAACATTAAAGGAGAAGATTTCGTAGGTATTAATTTAGCAGATGATTTTGCTGGATTACAAAATGTAGTAACTGCTGTTAAGAAATTAATGAATGCTAAGAACATCGTTTCTTATACTGATGTAATGCTATTCTTAGATGCAAAAGATTACAATAAGAAAGAATTCTACGATGTTGAAACTGGCGAAATACTTGCAGAAGTTATTAGAAGTGCTTCAGATGTTAAGACAATTGCTGCAATCGTAAAAGCAGGTTCAGAAGGCATTTTAGGTGAATACGAAGTAACATCAACACTTACTCGTGATGAAGTTGCATTAGATATTCGTGCTATTGCTGACTTAATCGTTCCTGCAATTAAATCTAATTTAATTGGATTAGCATTCAAAGAATCATATAAAGAATTAGAATTACACATTGATGAATATAAACAAATGTTAGCCGCATTAGAAGATACATATATTTTAAATAAAGCATATGATAAAGTTGCTAATGATGTTATGACACTTGTATTAAAGAAACTTAACGCAAAACAAAAGGTTGCTATTTCTGACTTCGAAGGAATCACATATAAAGCTGAATTACCTCATTTATTAAGTGCTCTTGATGAATTCAAATCATTAATAACTAATACAAATATTAAGACTGTTAATGAATTATTGGACTTCATAAAAGACAAATCTTATAAGACTGAAGAATATGCAACTCGCGAAAATGCTGATTTAGTATTAAATATGGTTAATGCTATAGTTGATACTAGAACACTTCAAGTATTATTACCTGTATTAACACAACATATTTCTAACTATCTAAATGCTAAGAAGAATTTAGATGTTCGCTATTTATTTGAATATGCTACAAGTGAAGAATTAACTGCTGATGTTAAGGCAATTATTAATTGCGCTTATGAATTAGTTGATGACAATATGATAGCATTTGCATTGTTTAAAGGTGAAATTGATCTTACTGATTTCTCTTCAATCAATAATGCTATTGATACTATTCATTCATTAAATATCTTGAAGTATAACAAGGGCGAATTAGTTAATACAATTCTTGAAAAACTTAAGATTACAGAAACTCCAATTGATCTAAGTGATGTTGATTGGGATACTGAAAATGCAAACATCCATGTATTAGTAGATAATGTACAAAGATTATTATCTGTATATGGTGCTAACACATTACCTTTAATTAAAGCTATGGATTTAAGCAAGTTTGTTAAGATTGGCAAAAATTCAAATGAATATTTCGATATTCTTGCTAATATCACAAACGTATTATCTAATAGTAAATTATTTGAAAAGACAGCTCTAATAGTTGCTCCTAAATACTTAAAAGCAGATAGCAAATATGCAGCATTAACTAACATTCACACAATTTATGCAAATGGTTTTGAATTAACTACAGATTTAGCTAACTTATCAACTGTTTTAGGTATCGTTAGAGACTTAGACTTAAATGGATTCTTACGTAACGGAAATGACTATCCATTTAATAAAGTAGATGAAATTACTACTTTAATTAACCTTGTTTGCAACACATATTATTTGAACAATGAAAATCGTCTTTCTGAAATCATTGCTTGTGTTGATAAACTTGTAAAACAAGATTTAAGTGTAGTTGACGTAGCAGGTATCGATCTTGCAAGCGATGCGCCTAAATTTGTAGAAATGTATGAATTCTTTGTTGAAATTACTAATAACAAGTATTGGACATTAGTAAATTCTTCAAGTAAATTTGATGCAAAATTATTAGTACAAGCTAAAGTTATGGAAAGTGCTTTAGACATTGTTAATAAATTTATGGAAACTACAATTTATGATAAGACTGGCTTCTCACCAATTATCTTATTGTTACCATTAATTGAAAAGAAACTTCCTGCATATTATGAAGCATTAGACTTAGACAATTTGACTAAAGCTACTGTTGAACATGATGCTACATATATTCAAAACATTATAAAGACATTAAATGATTTAGATATAGTAGATCTTGCTAAATCACAAGATTACTACTCTTCTGATGTACATGATGCAATTAGAAGCATACTTGATGATATATATTCATTAGAAATCTTAAAAGGTCACAGTAATGCATTATTTAACTTACTTGCTGATGATTTATTCAATAACAAGAAGTTAGATGGAATTGGTATTCCTAGTAATACATTAAGATTCAATGAAACTGATTTTGTTGCTGATAAAGCTTATATCGAAACTATCATTGATGAATTATATCAATTATTTGCTCGTGAAAATATTCATAGTAAATCAGATTTAACTGACTTTATCAATTCATTAAAGAATAAAGCTGGATTAGAATCATTCTTTGCTCAACAAGCTAATGTAGATACATTAGAAAATATTATGGCTGCTTTAGCAAAATTAACATTAGTTAAAGAAAATGCATTTAATATTATGAATGAGGTAGTATATCCTCAAGTTGAAAATAAGAAACCAAATTACGCTAAATACTTCGACTTCAGTATGAGCACTGAACAAGAATTATTAGATGATATCCAAACTAGCGCAACAATTATTAGAATATTAAATCAATTAGGTGTTGCAAGAATTCTTAATGATGAATTAATCCCTTATGATAATGAAATACTTATTAAAGAATTATTAACTGCTTTAGGACAACTTAACTATGTTGACGCTCATAAAGATGCTGTTGTTGATTTAATTGCTAAGTTCAATTTACCTATTAGTTTAGATGCATTACGTAGTGATGAATTCAACTTCAAAGCTGATATGGCAGTATTAGCACAAGCATATCCTAAGTTAGTAGAATACTTAACAAGTGCTGAAAATAAGATTGTTAGATATTCTGATATTAAGAAATTTGTAAAAGGTGAAATTAAAGTTGACCGCAAGTTATTAGGTGGAATGAAAGAACATGCTCGCTCATTAGTTGAGGCATATAAAGACTTAATTAACTTAACTTCATTAACATTATTAGTTCCTGAATTGGTTGACTATGCTACTCCAAAAGTTCCTGAAAAATATCGTGGTATAATCGAAGCAATGTCATTTGATACATTAACATTTGAACAAATTCATTCAGATTTAGCTATGTCTGTAATGTTAATTGAAAATGGACTTGATTTAAGATTATATAATGCTTATAAGAATAAGAATTTAACTCTTACTGGTTATGTTAACTCTGCATATTTCGGTACAGTAGTAACAAGAGCTGAATTAATCGGAGCTACAGTTACAGCTATCGAAGATATGTATTGCTTCAATGATTATGCAAGCTTATTAATGGAAGTAATTGACATTATGGGTGTTGATACTACAAATGTTGATTTAAGTTCTGTTAATTGGGATGTTGAATTTGATAATTTAAGAACTTTAATTATTGAAGGTATTTCTGTATTAGATAATATGAATCTAAATGATGTATCTGAAATTAAAGCATACTTAAAGAACTTGAATAAGAAGAACATCAAAGATGAAGCAAAATCATTTGCTAAGAAAGTTAACTTTGAAAATCTAGAAACTATTATGAATGCATTAGATAATTCTGAAGTATTCAACCAATTATTTAAACCTCTTTATAATAAATATATATCATCTAAAGTTCCTGCTAGACTTGCTGAAATTGGTGATTTAACTAATTACGAAATTAGCGACTTAGATGAAGATATGCATCGTCTTGCTTTAATTGTTTCAGCCTTAAAAGAAATTAAAGCTGTTCCAGGAAGCATTAAAGACAATGCACAATCTGATGAATGTGTAATCCCAGCACAAGTAGTCATTGAACAATTCTTTGCTCTTAACTTCTTAGAACTTAAGAAACAAGCAATCGTTCGCTTAGTTGACTCATATGTTTCATTCATGGATTTAAGTACATTAGATTTATCTGGTGTAGATCTTGCTAGTGATGGCGTAATCTTAAAACAATATGCTAAAGAAATTTTAACTGTTGTTGTTGAAAGCAAATTAAATCCTAGCGTAAGACAATTAGGTAACCAATTATTAATGAAGTATGCTATTTCATTATATAATGGTTCAATGGACACTCAATTATTCAAGACTGTTCTATATTGGGGCTATGATAAATATGTTGCTCCAAGAGTTGCCAATAGACACTATGTAAGTAAGTATACAACTAATGAAGAAACTGCTGATCAAATTGCCATTGAAATAGGTAATATGTTACAAGGATTATTAGAAATGGGCTTCTTCAGTAATGACGGCGTTGATTTCACTAACAAGGCTGCAACTGATAAGTTATTCGGAATCTTTGAAAATGTATATAACTTCTCTGGTAAGAAGATGAATGCAATTCTTAAATTAAAAGATAATATGGATGTACTTGGTATAATTCCACTTGATTATAGTTCATTAAATACCGCACAAGAAAAAGCTGCAATCAAAGAAACATTGAAGGTTGCTCGTAAATTATTTGCTCGTTTAGGTGAATTAACAGCTGATCCTGTTGCTACATTAGCTAAGAAAGATGTTCAAAATGAAATTACTGATTTATTCACTAATATGTTTGCTTCATCTATCGCTGAACAATTAGCAATGCCTGTCGCAAGAGGTATCGTTACAATCTTTACAAGAGGAATTCAAGAAATAACTATTTTAGAAAATGTAACTTGTGATCAATTTGTAAATGTAGTATTACCAGATGTATTTGAACTTGTTGAAAAAGCTCAAGTAGTATTAGGTGGCAGCAAGAAGATTGATTATACTAACACAGTTGCAATTAGCAGTGTTGTTGAAGTTCTTGTTCATCGTACTACATTCTACAATAATGTTGAAGAATTAATGAAATACGCATTCTACATCTTAGGTGTAGATGTAAGAAGTGAAGACTTCTCAGATGTTGATTGGAATAGTGAATATGTTGCCTTGGATAAAGCTTTAGTAGCAATGAAAGATGTAATGGTTAATGTTGATATTCATAATTCTGCTACATATAAGAATAATGATTTCTTAACCGCATTAAGTGTTGCATTACCTCACTTCAATAACTCTAAAGTTCTTCCAAAAGTTGCAAGACAATTAGCTGAAAAAGTTGCTTCAAGAAAAGGTACTAGATTCGATAGTTATATTAACCACTTATATAGATCAGATTATACAAATGATTTATTAATGGCTGATTATCGTTTATTACCACAATTGATTCAAGCAGTTGTAGAATTGAATTACTTTGGAACTGGTATAGACTATAGTAACTTTGATTCTGCAGAAACTATCCTTGACATATTCTTCAAACTTCATTACTTCAAAGGTATTGAAGCAGAAGTATTAACTAAACTTGCAAAACGTGTAGATTTAGTTAAGGATTATGAAATTGATTTCTATGCTGTAACAGATTGGTCTGTTGAAGGCCCTGAACTTGTAAAAGTAGTTTCAGAACTTGCTAAATTAGGCCATTTAGTAGATGTTAAGAATTTATCAGAAGATGATTTCTCAAGAGCAGAAGTACAAAATCAATTTGTTATCCTTGTTGACGCAATGAGTAAATCAATAATTGGACGTCAAATCTTACCTAAGTATTATGAAAATGAAATCGAAACTAAGTTAGGTTCAAGCGAATATACTGGTATAATTGATTTTAGCCTTCCTGAATTTACTCCAGATAAATGGGCCGCTGAATTCGAAAAATTATTCAACGCTTATAATATCTTGAAAAAATGTGGATATGGTACTTCAACTGGTAAAATGAGTATTGCCGATGCACGTGATGTTTTAGTAATTTTCTTCGGAACAAGAGCGGACAAATCACTTGGTGTTTTAGCTGCAACAACTAATCCTAAACTTTGGGTAACTCGTCTATATAACAATAATGTTATTGTAGTTCCTAACAATGCAACAATTGATTTATCTAGTGATCGTGATTGGGAAGAAGAACCATACGCTTTAATTGATGCTTTAGAACAAATGATTAACTTCACTGATTCAGAAGGTAACTTCTCATATGCTAATGTATATGCATGTGATGATGAAACTAAGTTAAATTCATTCTTTAATGCAATAGTTAACTGTGATGGTGTTAAAGCTGCAATGATGCCAATGATCGTAAATGCAATGGCAAGCGACACTAACATCAAAGATTCAGTTGTTGCTGCTGGATTAATAGATGAAGACTTCAAAGCTGAATATGATGCATATATGGCAAATGGTTCATTTGATGAAAACTATTGGACTACATCAAAACTAGAAGCATTTGCTAATGCAATTGCTCAAGCTAACAAATAATCAATAGATTATTCATTAAGGTGATAGATTATATCTATCGCCTTTTTTGTATATGATAAAATTATTAAGAATTAAGTTAAAAGTTCCTAAAATGGCCAAAATTGACTTCACAATTGAAAATGGAATAAATAATACAAATCATATATGTAAATATGATAATATAAAAGACCAAATATATTATTGTAAAATAAATACACCATTAAAATATGATTTCTACAAATACTTGCATTTTTTAACATATTATGGTATAATCAAAGCATAAAAATATATTTCCTAAGGTTGCTTTTGGGGGACACTCTTAAGAAAATACATAATGATTAG
>ERZ860322.822-NODE-822-length-20766-cov-2.986432_pt1 | contig 20766 bp, 18 predicted proteins | sample MGYA00509979_ERZ860322 | MGnify/ENA primary metagenome ERZ860322 (study PRJEB30046, sample SAMN00715217) | human gut metagenome | study: EMG produced TPA metagenomics assembly of the A metagenome-wide association study of gut microbiota in type 2...
CATAGCCAAGTGGTAAGGCAGCGGACTGCAAATCCGCGACTCCCCAGTTCAAGTCTGGGTGGCGCCTCCAAAATAAATGACCGATCATAAGATCGGTCATTTATTTTACGTAATGCTCGTTGCTTGGGGCTAGCTCATCGACGACGGCATAAAGAAAGCACCGCAACACGGTGCTTTCTTTATTATATATCAGACTTTATCACACATTTCTTCTTTTGGACTTTGGTACCTCATATGTTACCAAGCTACCGTCTTTGCGAAAGAAATCATAGCTCACCATTCGGCCTTCGTCATCATGGTTGAAGTGATATTTATCTACTTCTGTGATGCCGGCAAAACTCCTTCCCCAATATGCATACTCCAACAGCCCGTTTTTACCGTATTCATATACCTCAGATGATAAATTCTGATACTTTATCTGATCCTGTGGTCTCCAGCTCAGTCTGTCATAGCGGAGTATTTTTCCCTGTTCGTTATAATCACAGACGCTTACTGTCACAAGCTCCGGCGTAAATACGATGTCATATTCCGGTGCAATGACACGCCGCCCTTCATATATAAGGAACTCTTTTTGCCAGAGTACAGGCTCGGATACGGCGGACTGATTGCTGTTATCCTCGGCAAAACGCAGCCTCCTGCGCTCATCAAAATAAATTACAGGCTTAGGTTTGCCGAGCTCTTTGCTGTAGTCCTCGGCAATAAACAGCTTCCCGTACTCATCAAATAAGTACCTGTATCGATAGTAACAGCCTTTCCTCGGATGCGTTATGCGCCGGCCGCGGCTTGCATTGCCTGTAACAACGTCACCTATTGGGCTTGGATGGTAATATCCTCTCCAGACGCCGCCTTTCACACCACTACAGTACTCATATTTTGCGACTGGAATAGCGGAAAACTTTGCGTTCAGCTCATCATATTTGTCGCAGTACTCCTTAAAGAGCCCAACGAGCAAATCTTTTCTGAAATCTATATTCTCCATCCGACACCTCACAGCTCCGCGCGCTGGGCGGGGGTCATGCGGTACTGCGGCTTGACATGGTACGCGACTTCGGCGTACTGCCGGGCGCGCTCGCGCAGAGAGAAGTTGCCGTTCTGGCTGCACCAGACGTACAGCTCGTGGATTATCAGGTCTGTCGCAATATGCGACAGCAGCTCCGGCGGCTCCTCGGTCTCGATGATGCCGGACTTTGCGCAGTTTTTTGCGAGCGTCGCAAACAGATCGTCCAGCGCGTGGACAGCCTCGCGTATGCCCTGCGGCGACTCAAACTGCATGATGAACAGTGTGCTCGTCAACTGCGGGCCGAAGTCGAGCGCGATCGTTATGAACCGGTCAAACAACTGCCAGATGCGCTCAAAGTCGTTCTCCGCGTCCGCGAATTTCCGGAAGCTCTCCTCGTCGTTCTGCTGCGGCTTTGCGACAACGTAGTCCAGAACACTGCGCTTGCCCTTGAACATCGTATAGAAAACCGAGCGCGAAACCGGTACCTTCTCGCAAATCTCGTTGACGCTGACGTTGTTGTAGCCCTCGGTCTTGAACAGCTCTATCGCGCATTTTGCAATGCTTTCTTTGAGCCGGTATGACGAATCCTGCACGAAAAACATCCCCTTTTGCGATGTCCTGATTTCAAGGACATTTTACGCGATTTGTCCGTGAATGTCAACTTCTTATCAAGATTGTTCGCAAATATTTTGCAGTTTTTTTGTGAGTTATTCCAAAAAGCATGTTAACTTATTGATTATATTCAACAAATTAGGTACAGTTCACTCAGCAATATTAATTAAATAACAAACCCCGTTTTATCTATCAGGAGGCTTGAAAATTCCATGACGAAAGACGAAAAAATCGCAAAACTCGGTAAGGAAATTACCGACCGGGCTACCGTACTGCTCGGCAAGGACAAGATCACTCCCGAATCCCCTGAGTATCTGGGCATCAACTCCGCGCTGAAGTACACCGCCTACAAGTACGACCAGAAGATGGCCGACGACATTCTCGACATCTGTCTTACGATGAAAAAGCGCGTGCCGCTTACCATCGAGCAGCTTGCGAAGAAGAACCCGCAGTTTGACCGCGCATACCTTGAGAAGGCCATGCAGGCCGTCAGCGAAAGCGGCCTTGTCGAGTTCCACTGGGAAAACCTCGACGGCAAGAACCCGAACCACGAGAAGCGCTGGGTGCTGGACATGTTCGTCCCCGGCAGCGCAGAGATTATGATGATAAACCCCGAACAGTCCGACATGTACCCCGAAACCGCGGACTTCTTCGAGCGCATGGCATACCTGCCGCTGGCCGGTATCACCGAGATGGTGCCTCCCGGAGGCGCAGGCATCGGTATGCACGTCATCCCCGTTGAGAAAGCCATCCCCGCAGAGAGCAAGTCCCTGCCTATCGAGCATCTCAGCCACTGGCTGAAGAAGTACGAGGGTCACATCGGCGTATCTGTCTGTTCCTGCCGTAAGCAGCAGCGCATCCGCGGCGAAGGCTCCGGCGACATCGAGGGCGAATGGTGCATCGGCGTCGGCGACTTTGCCGACTACTGCCGCGAGACCAACCACGGCCGCGACATCACCTATGAAGAGGCGATGGAGATCCTCCAGAAGGCCGAGGACCGCGGCTATGTCCACCAGATCACGAATATCGACGGCGAGAACAAGATCTTCGGTATCTGCAACTGTGCTGTCGGCGTCTGCAACGCACTGCGCACCAGCCAGCTGTTCAACACGCCGAACCTGTCCGCCTCTGCTTACGTGGCTGAGAGCGACCCCGAGAAGTGCGTTGCCTGCGGCAAGTGCGTCGAGACCTGCCCGGCCGGCGCTGTGCGTCTCGGCCAGAAGCTCTGCACGAAGGAAGGACCCATCCAGTATCCGCACCACGAGCTGCCGGACGACACCAAGTGGGGCGAGGATCACTGGAACAAGAATTACCGCAACGAGAACGGCTGCATCCAGACCTGGCCGACCGGCACGGCACCCTGCAAGGCCGCCTGCCCGGCGCACATCGCCATCCAGGGCTACATCAAGATGGCGGGCGACGGCCGTTATGCCGACGCGCTCAAGCTCATTAAGAAGGATAACCCGTTCCCGGCCGTCTTCGGCAGCATCTGCAGAAAGTACTGCGAGGATGCCTGCACCCGCGGCACCGTCGACGAGCCGCTGGCCATCGACGAGATCAAGAAGTTCATCGCCGAGCAGGACATGAAGGCCGAGCACCGCTACGTGCCGCCCATGAACTCCTGCACGCACGAGAAATTTGACCAGAAGATCGCCATCATCGGCGGCGGCCCGGCCGGCATGTCCTGTGCCTACTTCCTGGCCATCGAGGGCTACAGCCCGGTCGTGTTCGAGAAGGAAGCCGTGCCCGGCGGCATGCTCGTCAACGGCATCCCGAGCTTCCGCATCGGCAAGGACGTTGTCAAGTCCGAGATCGACGTGCTGCGCGAGATGGGCGTGGAGTTCAAATGCGGCGTCGAAGTCGGCAAGGACGTCACCATCCAGCAGCTGCGTGAAGAGGGCTACCAGGCGTTTTATGTCGCGGTCGGCCTGCAGCAGGCGTCGAAGCTCAACATCGCCGGCGAAGATCTCACCGGTGTTAAGAGCGGCCTCGACTTCCTGCGCGAAGTCAATGCCGGCAAGCTCAAGAAGCTCACGGGCGACGTGGTCGTCATCGGCGGCGGCAACGCGGCCATCGACGTGGCGCGTGCGGCCCTGCGTCTGACCAAGGGCCGCGTGAACATGTACTGCCTCGAGAAGGACGAAGAGATGCCCACCGTTCCGGACGAGAAGAACGCCGGCATCGCTGACGGCGTCGTCATCAACAATTCCTGGGCGCCGAAGGCCATCCTTGGCGAGGGCGGCAAGGTCACCGGCATCGAGCTCATGCGCTGCGTGTCCGTCCGCGACGCGAACGGCAAGTTCGCCCCGGTCTATGACGAGAACGAGACCATCACCGTCCCGTGCTCCAACGTTCTGGTCGCCATCGGCCAGCGCTCGGTCTACGGCGATGTTCTCGCCGGCACCGCGGCAGAGACGGCCGCCTGATCGCGCACGACGCCGTGACGTTCCAGTCCAACGAGCCCGACATCTTCGTCGGCGGCGACTGCGCCACCGGCCCGAAGTACACGATCGACGCGATCGCGACCGGCCGCGAGGGTGCGGTGTCCATCCACCGCTTCGTCAATAAGGGTCAGACCCTGACGATCCACCGCAACACCCGCGAGTTCAAGGAGCTCAATAAGGACGATATCGTTCTGCCGACCGAGAAGATCAAAAAGCCCGCACGTGCCGCCGTTGCTATCGACAGCAAGAAGGTGCGCACCATGCAGGACGACCGCGTGACGTTCACCGAAGAGCAGATCCGCTCCGAGGCGTCCCGCTGCCTGAGCTGCGGCCGCAGCGTTGTCGATCCGAACAAGTGCATCGGCTGCGGCATCTGCACGACCAAGTGCGAATTCGATGCCATCCACCTCAAGCGCGTGCGTCCGCAAAACAGCAAGATGATCCCGGCCGAGGACAAGTTCAAGGCTATCGGTCCCTACGCCGCCAAGCGTCAGGTGAAGATCATCAAGAAGTCCCTGGCGGAAAAGAAAAAGTAATCCATCCATTATGAGGCGGGCACAGAACCCTTCCCGCTGTGCCCGCCCGTTTGAAAGGAGCCCCCATGCACGAGCTGAGTATCGTTACTTATGTCGTCAAGCAGGTGCAGGAGATCGCCAAGGAAAACAACCTCACCGAGATCGAGTCGGTCACGCTCGAATTCGGTGAGGTCTCCGGCATTGTGCCGGAATATCTTGAGGACTGCTGGAACTGGTAACCAAGAAGGAACCGATCATTCAGGGCACGAAATTCCTGTATGAGATCATTCCGGCCGTCACCTGGTGCGACGACTGCAAGACCACTTACCCGACCGTACAATACGGCAAGACCTGTCCGCACTGCGGCAGCGGCAACACCTGGCTGCATCAGGGCAATGAGATCAATATCAAGCAAATTGAGGCGCGCTGATCCCGGCACGCATCCCTGCCTATGGGCAGAAAAAAGACAGAAGCGGTCGCGCAGCCGCTTTTAATAGAAAAACAAACGAAGAGGGAGTGAACCATGAAAGACCTGAAACATCTTTTGTACTTCGAAAACCTTTTGCAGGAAGCACACAATGACCTGATCGCACAGGCGCAGAACGAGGGGAAGATCTGCGTTGCCTATGCCTGCGAAAACACGCCCGAGCCGCTGCTGAACCTGCCCGGCGCTTTCTCAACGCGCCTGCGCGCACCGCGCACCGGTTCCATGGAAATGGCCACGTATTATATGACCAGCTTCCTGTGCGAGTATAGCCGCGCGCTGCTTGAGCGCGCCATTGAGGGCGGCTACAACTTTGCCGACTGCATGATCACGCCGGACGGCTGCTCGATGATGAACCGCGCCGTGGAGAACATGGAGCTGCTCAAGACCATGGGCAAGGACAAGCCGAAGTTCTTCTTTGAGTACATGGAGATCCCGATGAAGGCGGACGACAACGGCCTGAATCTGTACGTGCTCCAGTGCCGCAACCATATCCTCACGCCGCTGCACGAAGTCTATGGCATCGACGTCTCGGACGCGGCCATCCGCAAGGCCGTCGCTGAGCACAACCGCGTGTGCGAGCTCATCCGCGCCATCGGCGAGTATCGCAAGGGGCCCAACCCGCGCATTACGGGCTATGAGTTCCACGTCATCACACTCGCGACCTATGTCGCGCCGAAGTATCTGCTCATCGACAAGCTCGAGGAGACGCTCAAGGAGCTCAAGACCCGCCGCCCGGACAAGAAGAATCCGTACCGTGCGCGTGTGGTCGTCGTCGGCTCCGAGGTCGATGATATTGACTTCATTAAGCTCGTCGAAGAGACCGGCGCCTATGTCTGTGCCGACCGCTTCTGCTACGGTTCGTTCCCGGGCCGCGACCCGATCACGCTGACGGACGACGAGGACGCGCTGACTCAGATCTGCCGACAGTACATGAACCGCGCCCAGTGCCCGCGCTACATGAACATGTCCAAGATGATCGGCCGCCGTGAATACGTCAGCCAGCTTGCCAAGGAGTACGAGGCCGACGGCATCATTTACGAGCAGATCAAGTTCTGCGACCCGTGGGCGTACGAGCGCATGCTCGGCTCGCACATCCTCAACGATGACTACGGCTATCCCGTCCTGTCCGTTGACCGCCCGTATAACATCGCTTCCTCCGGCCAGATGCGCACCCGTGTGCAGGCATTCGTGGAAAGCATGGAGATCAAGAAGATTCAAGGGGGGAAACAGTGATGTCCAACAAGAGAATTGGCTGCGAAAATTTCGGCAAGTTCTACACTGAAGGAAAGGTACGCAACCGCCGCGAGTGGCGCGGCGTCAAGGACACGCTCTATGATTACAGCCGCTGGCTGCACATCATGACCATCCTTGCAAAGTTCATCGTCAAGCCGCGCAACATCAAGGCCATGTTCCGCTATCGCTGGATGGCCAACTATCTGGCCGTGCCCATGATGGTCGACCGTCACACCCAGGGTCTGCGCGATGAATATCTGCGTATCTGCCACCTGGAGCAGGACCTCGTCATTGAGGACGTGGCAAAGCTGCTCGACAGCCTCTTCCGCGGCGACCGCCGCATCGGCAACGATAAGAAGTTTTCCGACAAGGTCGTGCTCGTGGATGAAAACGAGATGACTGCCGTCATGATGGGCTTCCCGACGCTCAAGTGCCTGAGCCGCGAGACGCCGTCCACCTATGTCTCCGTGCTGCTCAACCAGCACGCGGCTGAGCATTACATCGATGTTGCGCAGGAATACGGTCTTGCCGGCGACGTCTGCCCGATGCCGGAGGCCGAGGCCGGCGTGTCCATCGACGACGATGCGCCCGTGCTCGGCGCCTGCGCCGTGCAGTGCAATACGACGTGTGATGGCTCCCTGCTCGGCAACGGTGTCATCTCCAAGCGCCTTGAGCTCGAGGACGGCATCCCAGTGTTCCAGCTTGCAGCGCCCCTGCGCCACCGCGAGGATGATGTGCAGGAATACGCCGCACAGGAGATCCGCAACGCCATCGCCTTCATTGAGGAGCACACCGGCGAGAAGTGGGACTGGAAGGCGTACTTCGAGTGCGCCGAGCGCGTGAACTATGCCACCAAGTGCCGCCTCGAGTGGCTGGAGATGAACAAGACCGACTACCCGCAGGTCTTTGGCTCCAACCTCGCGCTGTATACCGAAACGAACTACATGGCCATCTGCGGCAAGGTCCCCGCGTTCCGCGAGGCTGACCGCAAGATCACCGAGCTTGCCGAGCGCGCCTACAGCAAGCGCAAGCGCGCGGCCAATGCGTACCGCCACCGCGCCATCGTCTGGGGCGTGCAGTCGCACTTCTACATGGACTTCCTTGTCTGGCTGCTCAACTGCTGGGGCATCGTGCCGCTGACGGATATGCTCTCCATGGTCTCGACGCGCGAACTCGCCACGACCGACACGCCCGAAAACCGCGAGCAGGCGTATTACGACATGGCCTGGCTGACCGAGAACATGATCATGCGCAACCGCACCCACGGCGGCTACAAGGTCCTCCTCGACGAGCTCTGGGAGTTCTGCGAGCAGTTCAACGCCGACATGGTCATCCTCTGGGAGCACATGAGCTGCAAGGCGCTCGACGGCATGCACGGCCTGTTTGAGGAGCGCGCCCGCGAGCACGGCATCCACCTCATCTGGGTCACGCACGATCTGTTTGACCCGCGCGTGGTCTCGCGTCAGGGCGTGCGCCAGCAGGTCAATGATTACATGCGCACCGTCATGCAGGAAGAGCCCGTGGATCCGAGCCTGGAGATCCTGAAGGACGACAAGTCCTGGTAATCAGAGAGGAGATCGAACATGAACAATCTGAAAAGCAAGCTGCTCAAGGCCCTTATGGGTGTGTCGCTCGGCGCACTCGGCGCGTTCGTGGTCACGTTTGTCATCTATTTCTGGAACCTGGACATGAAGCTGACCTCCGTCATGGAGGGCATCCTGCTCAAGCACTACGACAAGATCGACCGCGACCAGCACCTGTGATTCCAACATTTTTCAGTGCCCGTCTGCCATGGCAGACGGGCACTTTTTGCGGCCGTTTGCGCGTGTAAACAATTTATGAAGTCTCTTGACGTTTTGCGTGAATGTCCTTATAATGCGTAGCGTGCTACACATTTGGAGGTGTATCATGGAGCAATTCCAAATCGGATGTCTATTAAAAATGATCACGGATAAGATCAAAATGCGGGCAGATGCCGATCTCGCGCAGCAGGGGCTGACGCTGACGCAAAGCCGCGTGCTGGGTTATCTGAACCGCAACGGCGGTCAGGCGACGCAGAAGGAGATCGAAGGGTTCCTGCAGGTGTCGCACCCGACGGTGGCGGGTATCATCGGGCGCATGGAGCAAAAGGGCTTCGTGTCCTGCCGCACAGACCCTGCGGATAAGCGCAGCAAGCTCGTCTGCCAGACACCGCGCGCCGCCGAGATCGCACACGAAATGCAGGCGACCATTGCGGCCGCGGAGCAGCAGATGCTCCGCTCGCTGACCCCGAAGCAGATCGCGGCGCTGGAAGCTTCGCTGCGCACGATCTATGCCGACCTCGGCTGATCGGTCCGTGATTCAGGAAGGAGGAAATCCATGCTTCATACATTGTCCCGCAGCTTGCGGGAAAACAAAGGCCCCGCGCTCGTGACGGTCCTGCTCTCGGCGCTGGAGGTCGTGTTTGAGATCGTGATCCCGCTGTATATGTCCAACCTCATTGACTTCGGCATTGAGGGCGGCAGTATGGCAGCGGTCTGGAAGTTCGGTGCGTTTTTGCTGCTGCTGGCGGCGTTCCAGCTCGCGACCGGCGTGCTCGCGGCGCGTATCGCAGCGCGCGCTTCGGTCGGTTTTGGAGCAAACCTGCGCGAGGACATGTACAACAATGTGCAGACCTTTGCGTTTTCCAACATCGATAAGTTTTCCACTGCGTCCATCGTCACGCGCCTGACGACGGATGTCACGAACGTGCAGAACGCCTTTCAGATGCTCATGCGTATGGCGATCCGTGCGCCGGTCATGCTGGTCTTTTCCATGATCGTGTCGTTCCGCATCAGCCGTGACATATCCATGACGTTTCTCATCATTCTGCCGATCCTTGCCGTGGCGCTGTTTTTCATCATCCGCAGCGTGTTCCCGGTCTTCACGCGCGTGTTCCGCACGTATGACGCGCTCAACAACGTCGTGCAGGAAAATGTCCGCGGCATCCGCGTCGTGAAGTCCTTTAATCAGGAGCAGCACGAGATCCGCAAATTCGGCGCCATTTCCGAGCGCATTTATAAAGATTTCTCCAAAGGCGAGCGGCTCATCACGCTCAACGCGCCGCTGATGCAGTCATGCATCTACGCGTGCATGATCATCATCTCCTGGCTCGGTGCCAAGGCCATCATCGCCAGCGGCAATGACCCGGCACTTGGCCTGACGACCGGCAACCTCACTGCGCTCATCACCTATGCCATGCAGATCCTCTCGAGCCTGATGATGCTGTCCATGGTCTTTGCCATGCTGACGATCTCGCTCTCGTCCGCGCGCCGCATCGCCGAGGTGATCGAGGAAAAGACGGACATTCAAAATCCGGAGCACCCGGTCATGGCCGTGCGCGACGGCGCCATTGATTTTGACCATGTGAGTTTTGTCTACGCCTCCAAGGCGGACAAAAAGGTGCTCGATGACATTGATCTGCACATCCGTTCCGGCGAGACGATCGGCGTCATCGGCGGCACGGGCGCGTCCAAGTCCTCGCTCGTGCAGCTCATCCCGCGTCTGTACGATGTCACCGGCGGCAGGCTGACGCTCGGCGGCGTGGACGTGCGCGATTATGATCTGGAGGCTCTGCGCAACGCCGTTGCCATGGTGCTGCAGAAAAATGAGCTGTTTTCCGGCACGATCAAGGAGAACCTCCGCTGGGGCAACGAAAACGCCACGGACGAGGAGCTCCGTCACGCCTGCGTGCTCGCGTGCGCGGATGAATTCATTTCCGCCATGCCGGACGGCTATGACACCTATATCGAGCAGGGCGGCACGAACGTCTCCGGCGGCCAGAAGCAGCGCCTGTGCATCGCCCGCGCGCTGCTGAAAAAGCCGAAGGTGCTCATCCTCGACGACTCGACGAGCGCCGTTGATACGCGCACAGACGCGCAGATCCAGCAGGCCTTTTCGGCCTATATCCCGGAGACGACGAAGATCATCATCGCGCAGCGTATCAGCTCCGTGCAGAACGCGGACCGCATCGTCGTGCTCGACGACGGACACATTGCCGATGTCGGCAGCCATGAGGAGCTGCTGCGCACGAGCGCGATTTACCGCGAAGTCTATGAGTCCCAGCAGAAGGGAGGCGAGGACGATGCCTGAACGCCCGAAGTTTGATTCCCAGACGCTCAAGCGCCTGCTGTCGTATATGCGCGCTTATAAGGGCACGCTCGTGCTCGTGACCATCTGTATTCTGCTCAGCGCGGTCGCCGGTGCGGCCTCGTCCATGTTCCTGCAGAAGCTGATCGACGGCTATATCGTCCCCATGCTCGGCACGGCGTCGCCGGACTTTTCCGGCCTGATCCGCGCGCTGGTCACGATCGGCTGCGTGTACCTCGTCGGCACGCTGGCCACGTGGCTGTATAGCCGCCGCATGGTCACGATCGCCCAGGGCACGCTCAAGCGCATCCGCGACGAGATGTTTGAGAAGATGCAGCGCCTGCCCATCCGCTATTTTGATACGCATACGCACGGCGATATCATGAGCCTGTATACGAACGATACCGACACGCTGCGCCAGATGATCGCGCAGTCCATGGCCCAGCTCGTGTCGTCCGTGTTTACGCTGACGGTCGTGTTCTTCTGCATGCTGTATATCAGCGTCTGGCTGACGCTGATCGTGTGCGCTGTCATGGCACTCATCCTTGTATTCGTGCGCAAGCTCACCGGCCGCATCGGCGGCTACTTCATGGCGCAGCAGACGGCGCTGGCGGATCTCAACGGCTATGTCGAAGAGATGGTCAACGGCCAGAAGGTCGTCAAGGTGTTCTGCCACGAAGAGCAGAGCAAGGCGGAGCTGCACCGCCGCAACCGCGTCTGGGCGGAAAACGCCGCGCGCGCCAGCGGCATGGCCAACAGCATGATGCCGATGATGAACGCCGTCGGTTACCTGCAGTATGTCATCATTGCCGTCATCGGCGGCACAATGGCCATTGCCGGCACGCCGAACCTCGGTCTGACCGGCATGAACACGCTCACGCTCGGCATGATTGCGTCGTTCCTGACGCTCTCGCGCGGGTTTACAAACCCCATTTCGCAGATCTCCAACCAGTTTAACTCCATCGTCACGGCGCTGGCCGGCGCGTCGCGCATCTTTGCGTTCATGGACGCCGAGCCGGAAGCGGACGACGGCTATGTGACGCTCGTCAACGCGAAGGAAGAAAACGGTGCGCTCGTCGAGGCTGACCACCACACCGGCCTCTGGGCGTGGAAGCACCCGCACGGCGACGGTACGGTCACGTACACGAAGCTCGAGGGCCGCGTCGTGTTCGACCATGTGGACTTCGGCTACACGCCGGATAAGGAAGTCCTGCACGACATCACGCTCTATGCCGAACCCGGCCAGAAGGTGGCCTTCGTCGGCGCGACCGGCGCCGGAAAGACGACGATCACGAACCTCATCAACCGCTTCTACGACATTGCCGACGGCAAGATCCGCTATGACGGCATCAATATCAATAAGATCTGCAAGGCCGATCTGCGCCGCAGTCTCGGCATTGTGCTCCAGGACGTGAACCTCTTCACCGGCACCGTCATGGAAAACATCCGCTACGGCAATCCGGACGCGACGGATGGCGAATGCATCGCGGCGGCAAAGCTCGCCAACGCCGATCACTTCATCCGCATGCTGCCGGACGGCTACAACACTGTACTCAAGGGCGACGGCAGCGGCCTGAGCCAGGGCCAGCGCCAGCTGCTGAGCATTGCGCGCGCGGCCGTATCCGACCCGCCGGTCATGATCCTCGACGAGGCGACCAGCTCCATCGATACCCGCACGGAGGCGCTCGTGCAAAGCGGCATGGATAAGCTCATGGAGGGCCGCACGGTGTTCGTCATCGCGCACCGGCTCTCAACGGTCAAAAACGCCGATGTCATCATGGTGCTCGACCACGGCCGCATCATCGAGCGCGGCAATCATGCAAAGCTCATTGCGGAAAAGGGCGTCTATTATCAGCTCTATACCGGTGCATTCGAGCTCGAATAATTTCCGCCGCGCCCCTTGCAAGCCGGCAGGGGGCACGGTATAATCCAGATAAACGAAGCCAAAGGAGGAGCCCCATGGAGTATCGAAGATTCGGAAACACCATCGTCGCCCGCATTGACCGCGGCGAGGAGGTGCTCGAGCAGGTCAAGGCGATCGCACAGGCCGAGCAGATCAAGCTCGCGAGCGTGCAGGCGCTCGGCGCAGTCGGTGAATTCACGGTCGGCGTGTTCCACACGGCCGAAAAGCAGTACCACGCCAATTCGTTCGCGGGCGATTTCGAGATCGTCTCGCTGACCGGCACCATCAATACGATGGACGGCGCGTTTTACACGCACCTGCACATGAGCGCCGGGAACGAGAAGGGCGAGGTGTTCGGCGGGCATCTGAACCGCGCCGTCATCAGCGCCACCTGTGAGATGGTCATCACGGTCATCGACGGGCGGGTGGATCGCTTCCACAGCGAGGAGATCGGCCTGAACCTGTTCCAATTCTAAAGATTTGTGTCAAAAGTGCGCACGGTTTTGCGGCCGTGCGCGCTTTTTTGCCGTCATCGCCCCTTATTCCTATTGACAACGTGGGAATACAGGCGTATAATTCACGGCGTAGAGGTAGGGATTACGTGTCAACCCATCCAAAGCCTCTTGGAATCTGTGTATATTATGCAGCCGTGCCGCCCGGCGCGGTCTGCTATTGGGAACGGAGGACGCATATATGAACAGCAACCTGCTTGAAGTGAGCGGCCTGCACGTGAGCGCAGGCGACAAGGAGATCCTGCACGGTGTGGATCTGACCGTCGGCAAAGACGAGACGCACGTGCTCATGGGGCCGAACGGCACCGGCAAGTCCACGCTCGGCTACGCGATCACCGGCAATCCGGAGTATACGGTCACAGCTGGCAAGATCGTCTTTGACGGCGAGGACATCACGGAGCTGCCGGTCAACGAGCGCGCGAAAAAGGGCATTTTCCTGTCCTTCCAGAACCCGCTCGAGGTGCCCGGCGTGACGCTTAGCGCCTTCATCCGCAGTGCGCTCGAGCAAAAGACCGGAAAGCGCATCCGCCTCTGGGACTTTAAGAAGAAGCTCGCCGAGACGATGCAGCTGCTGGCGATGGACGCTTCCTATGCCGAGCGCGACCTGAATGTGGGCTTTTCCGGCGGCGAGAAAAAGAAGGCGGAGATCCTGCAGATGCTCATGCTTGAGCCGAAGCTTGCCATCCTCGACGAGACCGACTCCGGTCTGGACGTCGATGCGGTGCGCACGGTCTCCAAGGGCGTGCAGCTCTACCGCGAGCGCGTGCACGGCTCGCTGCTCATCATCACGCACAGCACGCGTATTCTCGAGGCGCTGACCGTGGACGCGGCGCACATCATGGAAAAGGGCGTCATCGTGAAAAACGGCGATGCGTCGCTCGTCGATACCATCAACGAAAACGGCTTTGGCTGCATCCAGGCAGACTGAAAGCGAGGCGATCCGAATGAAGGAAAAAAGTCAGGTCGCGGACATTGACCGCAGCGTCTATGACATCCGCGACAAAGAGGACGATGCCTATCGCATGCAGGAGGGCCTGACGCCGGAGATCATCGACAAGCTCTCGAAGGAAAAGGGCGATCCGGTCTGGATGCAGCAGTTCCGGCTGCAGTCGCTGCAGATCTATAACGAGATGCCGATCCCGGATTGGGGCCCGTCCATCGAGGGGCTGGACATGGATCACATTGCAACATACGTCCGTCCCAAGACCGACATGAAAAGCGACTGGAAGGACGTCCCGCAGGATATTAAAGATACTTTCGAGCGCCTCGGCATCCCGCAGGCGGAGCGCAAATCGCTCGCCGGCGTCGGCGCGCAGTACGATTCCGAGCTCGTGTACCACAACGTCAAGGACGAGGTGGCCGCGCAGGGCGTCGTCTATACCGATATGGAGAGTGCGCTCAAGGGCGAGTACGCCGACATGGTGCACAAGTATTTTATGAAGCTCGTCACGCCACGCGATCATAAGTTCGCGGCGCTGCACGGCGCGGTCTGGTCCGGCGGCTCGTTCGTGTACGTGCCGAAGGGCGTGCAGGTGTCTATCCCGCTGCAGTCGTACTTCCGCCTGAACGCCAAGGGCGCGGGCCAGTTTGAGCACACGCTCATCATTGTCGACGAGGGCGCGAGCCTGCACTTCATCGAGGGCTGCTCGGCGCCGAAATATAACGTCGCGAACCTCCACGCCGGCTGTGTGGAGCTGTACGTGAAGAAAAACGCCAAGCTGCGCTACTCGACCATCGAGAACTGGTCGAAAAACATGTATAACCTAAACACCAAGCGCGCGCTCGTGGAAGAGGGCGGTGTGATCGAGTGGGTGTCCGGCTCGTTCGGGTCCCATGTCGGCTGCCTGTATCCGATGAGCGTGCTCAAGGGTGACAACTCGAAGATGGAGTTCACCGGCGTCACGTTTGCCGGCGCGGGGCAGAACCTCGACACCGGCGCGAAGGTCGTGCACATCGGCAAGAACACGAGCTCGTATATGAACACGCGCTCCATCAGCAAGAGCGGCGGCATCAGCACGTTCCGCAGCAGCGTCGTGGTGCAAAAGGGCGCCAAGCACGCGAAATCCTCCGTGTCCTGCCAGTCGCTGATGCTCGATTCCGAGTCCCGGTCCGACACCGTTCCGACCATGGATATCCGCACGAAGGACGCCGCCGTCGGCCATGAGGCCAAGATCGGCAGCATCAGCAACGAAGCAGTGTTTTATCTCATGAGCCGCGGCATGAGCGAGGAGGACGCCCGCGCGCTGATCGTCAGCGGCTTTGCGGACAACGTCTCCAAGGAACTGCCGCTGGAATACGCGGTGGAAATGAACAATCTCATTCGTCTCGAGATGAAGGGCAGCATCGGCTGACCGCACATTCCGAAAGGAGGGAATATCGTGAATACGACTCAACAGCTGGTCGTCAACAAACTGCCGACCAGAACGTGGAACCATCTCCATGTCAACGAAGCGGCCATCCCGTGGAATGTGGCCGAAACGGCCGATCTCGGGACGGATGCCTATGAAATTACAGCAGAAAATCAGGCGCAGCCGCTGCACATCTGCCTGACCGGCGCCCAGGGCCATAGCCGTAAGCACATTGCGGTCGAAGTGGCTGCCGGTGTGCAGGCGACGATGTATATGGTGCTGGATACGCAGGGCAGCTTCTCCGTGGAAACGGCGCTGACGCTGCACCAGCATGCGTCTCTGCGCCTTGTGCAGGCGCTCGGTGCACAGGACGGTGCGCTGCTCTATGCCAGGACGGACGCGGACTGCGCGCCCGATGCCGGCGTGGACATGACGCAGATCCTCATGGGCAGAGGCAACCTGTATTCGGACAACGACACGGAACTTGTCGGCGACGGCAGCCATTATTCGGCGCAGATCGGCTATCTCGGCCGCGGCAGCCAGACGATCGACGTCAACGTCGTCGTCAACCACTACGGCAAGAACACCGAGTGTGAGATCGATACGTCCGGCGCGCTCAAGGATGCGGCGAAGAAAGTCTTCCGCGGCACGATCGACTTTAAGACCGGCTCGGCCAACTCCGTCGGCAACGAGAAGGAGACGGTGCTCATGCTTGGCGACGATGTTGTCAATAAGACGGTGCCGCTCATCCTCTGCGCCGAGGAAAACGTCGTCGGCAACCACGGCGCGACCATCGGCGAGCTCGATGACGAGACGCTGTTTTACTTCGAGAGCCGCGGCATCTCCCGCGAGCAGGCCGAAAACATCCTGGCCCGCGCATCGATTGAGCGCTTTGCCCGCACGGTGGACGACGAAGCGCTGCGCGCGCAGATTCTTCATACGCTGGAGGAGGAACTCAACGATGGCGTATCATTATAAGCAAGACTTTCCGATCTTTCAGCACACGGACGTCGCCTATATCGACAACGCTGCCACGGCCCAGCGCCCGCAGTGTGTGCTCGACGCGGTGGTGGATTTCTACCGCTGCCACAACGCGAACCCTCTGCGCGGCCTGTATCCGCTGAGCGTCGAGGCGACCGATATTTATGAGCAGGCGCGCGAGACGGTGCGCGATTTCATCGGCGCACGCTCGGAGCGGGAGATCATCTTCACCCGCAATACGACCGAGAGCCTGAATCTCATCGCTTACAGCTACGGCCTGACGCATGTCAAGGCGGGCGATGAGGTGCTCGTGTCCATCATGGAGCACCACAGCGACCTGCTGCCGTGGCAGATGGTCTGCCGCCAGACCGGCGCGGAGCTGAAGTTTATCGAGTGCGCGCCCGACGGCAGCGTGGATCTCAAGCAGATCGAATCGCTCATCACCGAACGCACGAAGATCGTCGCCATGACGCAGGTGTCGAACGTTCTCGGCCGGAAGTACCCGGTGCAGGAGGTCGCCGCCATGGCGCACAAAAAAGGCGCGGTCATGGTCGTGGACGGCGCGCAGAGCACACCGCACATGCCGGTGAACGTACAGGAGCTGGGCGCGGATTTCTTCGCCTTCTCGGGCCACAAGGTCTTTGGCCCCATGGGCATCGGCGGGCTGTACGGCAGGGAGGACCTGCTCGAGGAAATGCCGCCGTTTCTCTCCGGCGGCGAAATGATCGAATCCGTTACGCGCACGGGCGCCGTCTATGCCGAATTGCCGCATAAATTCGAGGCCGGCACGGTCAATGCCGCCGGCGCGGCCGGCCTGGCCGCCGCCATCCGGTATGTGCAGAGCGTCGGCTTTGACACCATCCAGCAGCGCGAGCACGACCTGACGGTCAACGCCCTCGCACGTGTGCTGGCCGTACCGCATGTGCACGTGCTCGGCACGGACAAGCCGGAGGACCACAACGGCATCATCACGTTTACAGTCGACGGCGTACACCCACATGACATCAGCGAGATCATGGCGTCCGACGGCGTGAACATCCGCGCCGGCCACCACTGCGCGCAGCCGCTGCTCACGCACCTCGGCCTGAACGCGACGGCCCGCGCCAGCTTTGCTTTCTACAACACCGATGAGGATGTCGACCGGTTCATCGAGAGCCTCTCGACCCTGAGGGAGCGTATGGGATATGGAAAATAGAAGCTTTTATAACGAGATCCTGACCGAGCACAACATCCATCCGGAGTTCAAGCATGACATTCCGGCCGCGGACATTGCGCTCGCAGGCGTGAACCCGAGCTGCGGCGACAACATCGTGCTCAAGCTCAAGACCGACGGCGATGTCATTACCGACGGCGGCTTTGTCGGCGATGGCTGCGCCATCTCGCAGGCGTCGGCGGACATCATGCTCGGCATGATCGTGGGGCAGAAGAAGGAAAAGGCGCTGGAAATGGGCCGCACCTTCCTGCGTATGATCCACGGCGAGGCGACCGAGGAAGAGATCGACAGCCTCGAAGAAGCCTCGGCGCTCAAGGACATTGCGCACATGCCCGCGCGTGTGAAATGTGCCATGCTTGGCTGGCGCACGCTCACTGAGGCGCTGACCGGAAAGGTCGAAGAATAAACCGTTCCCGCCGCCGGTGGATGCCGATGAGGTGCCTGCCGGCGGTTTTTCCGCGCTGGAAATCCCGGTTTGACAGCGCACGCTTGCGGGATTATGATAAGACATCCTCTTGACGGCAGGTGCTTTGTATGACTGATTTTGAAACCGTTCTCCTGCGGCGCATCCGCGCGCTCGCAGCCGTGCAGCCGCGCGTACTCGTTGCCATCGACGGCCGCTGCGCCGCCGGAAAGACTACGCTGGCCGCGTCCCTGCAGGCGCAGCTCGGCTGCAATGTGTTCCATATGGATGACTTTTTTCTCCACCCGGAGCAGCGCACGCCCGAGCGTCTGCACCAGCCGGGCGGCAATGTGGACTTTGAGCGCTTTCTGACCGAGGTCCTCCGTCCGCTGTACGACGGCAATCCGGTGACGTACCGCCCCTATGACTGCCACACGCAGCAGCTGCGTGCGCCGGTGTGTGCAGAGGCAAGGACGGTCAACCTCATTGAGGGCTCTTACTCCTGCCATCCGGCACTGTGGGATCTTTATGACCTGCACGTGTTTCTCTCGGTCAGTCCGGAGGAGCAGCGCCGCCGCATTGCCGTGCGTAACGGCGAAAAGATGCTGCCGATGTTTACAAATGTCTGGATCCCGATGGAGGAGGCGTACTTTGCGCAGTTTCGGGTCGCGGAGCGTGCCGACCTTTGCGCGGGAAATTGAATCAGCCTGCGGATGACCGTGCGGGGCTTGTGTCCCGCGCGGTTTTGTGCTACATTAAAAGGACATACACAAAGTGAATTTTCACAGAAAGGCGGGAGCCCCATGGATGTTCTGCGTTTCAAACAGGCCAACTGCAAAAACTGCTATAAATGCGTCCGGTTCTGCCCGGTCAAGTCCATCCGCGTTTACAAGGGTCACGCACAGATCATTTCGAGCGACTGTATTCTCTGCGGCAACTGCGTGTCCGTCTGCCCGCAGCACGCCAAGGAGGACATCAGCGACGTTGCGCAGATCCAGGAGCTGATCGCATCCGGCCAGCAGGTCGTTGTGAGCGTCGACTCCTCCTACATCGCCTATTTTGATACCCCCGGTTTTCAGGGCATCGCCGAGCCGCTCAAAAAGCTCGGCTTTGCAGCGGCACATGAGACGGCGGAGGGTGCCTATCTGGTCAAGAAGGAGCTTGAAAAGCTGGCCGCCCAGCCGGGCGATGCGCCGATCATCACCTCCGGCTGTCCGACGATCGTGCTCTATGTGGAAAAGCACCTGCCGGAGGCGCTGCCGTATCTGGCGCCGGTGCTCTCGCCCATGCAGGCGCACGCCGTACTGCTGCGCAAGCGCTATCCCGGCGCGACGATTGTCTACATCAGCCCCTGCATCTCCAAGAAGGAGGAGACGACGCGCTTTGAGAGCGTCGGTGCCGACTACGACATTACATTCACGGAGCTGGAGGACTGGATGAACGAGGCCGGCGTTGCCGTCAATCCCAATGTGCCGGCCGATGAGCCGATGCTCTCGCGCGGCTACACGATCACGAACGGCGTTCTGCACTCCATGTCGCTCGATTCCGGGCGCGACTATCTGTTCCTCGACGGTCTGGATGACAGCATCCAGACGCTCAAGTCAACGGCGAGCTGCGCAACTGCTTTATTGAGATGTCCGCCTGCCACGGCAACTGCGTCGGCGGTCTTGCTTTCCGGCAGAAGCATACGAACCTGCTCGAGTCGCGCCGCCGCGTGATCAAGAGCGCCGGCGGCAAGAAAAATTTTGACATTCAGGAACCCGTGGATATGCGCCGTGTGCTTATCGACAAGAAGCATCCGACCGATCTGCCGCCGGAGTCCGTCATCAACGGCATTCTGCGCAAAATGGGCAAATTCAGCCCGGCGGATGAGCTCAACTGCGGCCTGTGCGGCTACCGCACCTGCCGCGATAAGGCCATCGCCGTCTATGAGGGCCGCGCCGAGATCAGCATGTGCATGCCATACATGAAAGAGCGTGCCGAGACGTACTCCGAGAAGATCATCAACGTCTCGCCGGAGGGCATCGTCACCGTCGGCAAAAAGCTGAAGGTCAAGCAGATCAACAAGGCGGCCTGCAAGATCTTCGGCATCAAGGATCCGGCAGATATCATCGGTTACCCGGTCTCGCGCATCATGGATGAGTACGATTTTGTGAAGATGATCAGCCAGGAGGAGACGCAGGTCACGGATGAGGTGTTCCTCGCAGATTATAACGTCTACCTCGAGCGTATTTTCATCTGCGACCCGGAGCGGACGCTTTTCACCTGCATCATGCGCGATGTGACGAAAGCGCGTCAGCGCCGCAACAAGATCCAGAAAACGAAGATCCACGCGGCCGATCTGGCGGACGACATCATCGCCAATCAGCTGCGCATCGTGCACGAGATCGCAAGTCTGCTCGGTGAAACGGCGGCGGAAACCAAGGTGGCGGTCCACGACCTGAAGGAAGCCATCATGCTTGATGAGGACAGCGATGATGATGCGTAAACGAACGAATCGCTGTAGGAACACGGTCTGGGACATCAGCGTCATCAGCCGCAACAAAAACGGGGAGACGCTCTGCGGCGATCAGTGTGCGCTCGAATGGGACGACAATGACGCGACGGTCATCCTCTCCGACGGTCTCGGCAGCGGCGTCAAGGCCAACATCCTCTCCACGCTGACAACGACCATGCTTACGACCATGCTCAAGGGCAACGTGCCGATCGACGAGTGCGTTACGACCGTGGCAGAAACGCTGCCCATGTGCAGGGAGCGCAAGCTCGCCTATGCGACCTTTACGATCCTGCAGACGGCCGGCACCCGCGCGCGCCTGATCCAGTATGACAACCCGCAGATCATCATGCTGCGCGACTGTGAGATATATGATTACCCCGTGAGCGAAGTCATAATCGGCGGCAAAAAGATACTCAAATCCAATATCAAGCTGCGTGAGAACGATATATTTATCGCAATGAGCGACGGCTGCCCTCACGCAGGCATTGGCACGGCATTCAATTTCGGCTGG
>ERZ860322.827-NODE-827-length-20722-cov-18.200755_pt1 | contig 20722 bp, 18 predicted proteins | sample MGYA00509979_ERZ860322 | MGnify/ENA primary metagenome ERZ860322 (study PRJEB30046, sample SAMN00715217) | human gut metagenome | study: EMG produced TPA metagenomics assembly of the A metagenome-wide association study of gut microbiota in type 2...
ACTCCATGGACAGGCTTTTTTCTACCCTTCCGTGTCCACTTTTATAATAGCATCAGGAAGAAAAGAAATTTGAAAAAGAAAAAAATTGCCATCATGTTTGCCGCAGCGGCATTTCTGCTTGCCCTGGGTTTGATCCTGTATCCCCTGATCGCCGCGAAGTACAATGAAGTGCATCAATCCGCAATTTACGCGGAGTATGCGCAGATTGTGGAGCAGAAAGACGATTCGGAAAAGGAGCGGATTCTGAAATTGGCCCGTCAGTACAACGAGGCACTCAAACCGGGCGTACAGGAAGCCTATTCCCAGGACTTGCTCCTGTGGGCATCCGAGGACTACGCCGACCAGCTCAATATCGCAAGAAACGGCATTATGGGCTATATCGACACTGACCGCCTGCAGACACTTGTCGTGCAGAACATGTCTTCGGAAGAAAGAGCGCGCCTGCAACGTGTCGAAGACCTCATGTATGAAATTGAAGAAAAGATGACAGCGGCTGGATTTGACAATCAGCGAGTCAAGGAGGCGCAAGTGCTTTATGTGCTTGCGCTTTCTGACTTTTCTGAGGAAGCGGGATTCGTGGACAAGCTGGTCGGATGTTTTGCGGAAGGACAATCGGATGCGGATCTCATCGCTGCCGCAAACGGAGCCTTCGGTACAGATCTGTCTGCAGAAGATTTCACGAAGGTGATGAGCGCAATCCGAGCAGTGTATTCAGCAGATGATGGCATCCGACGAAGTGACATCGGGAATCAATGCCGCCGTGGCTACGGTCAGTGCCGCTGCCAGACAGGTGTCCGAGCTGAAAGGTCAGCTTGACAATTACGGGGCGTTCTATCAGGGACTTTTAGACTATACCGGTGCGGTCAGCGATGCGGTTGCCGGTGCCAAGAACCTGAAGCTGAATATGGACGCGCTTTACAGCAATACCGGGGCGCTCAAGCTTTCCGTCGGGGAGCTGAACGATGCTGTGAATAAACTGTACGGTGGTACAAAGGACTTGGCGAGCGGCACTTCGGAGTTTGTCGATAAGACCTATGGATACGCAGATCAGCGATGAGATCAATACTATGACATCGTCCATCACCGGCAGCAATGCCGAAGTGGTTTCCTTTGTTTCCGACAAGAACACCAATGTAGACTCCGTCCAGTTTGTTATGAAAACAGCGGCAATCGAGAAAGCCGAAGCCGCCGTGAGTGACGTAGTAGAGGAAGCACCTTTGACCTTCTGGCAGAAGCTGCTCCGCCTGTTCGGACTGTATTGATCATTCCTATTTTAACATTCAAAAGCGGCGGGAGTTCCCGCCGCTTCAGCTTTTCAAAAAAGTCCAAAAGGACTTTTTTGAAAAGCTGCCTACAAAATTGCAAAATCAATATTTGTAGTATTATTTTGCAATTTTGATCGCTGCGGCGGGTTATTGAACGCGAAAGGGAACCCTGACGGTTCCCTTTCACACTATTCTTCCCTCCGAAACTTCCGGCGGGATAGGCTTTTTGACAGTCTGAAGCGGCGGGAGTTCCCGCCGCTTTTTCCAATGCCAGCATACTACAACTGTATTCGCTGATATATTGAAATTGTCAATACCCAAGGATCTCATAATGCCCCACGGGATACTGATTCTGTCGGTAGGTAGGGGTAGCTCTCATAAAGTCGGCCGGTCTGGATGCAGAAATCAATCAGCTCATCGTCGATGCCCCTTTGGTGCAGGTAGTGCAGTGCCAAGCCGGAGCAAGCGTTTTATCGCTTGCTCCGGCTTATTTTGTAGACCATGGCGCGCTCGCGTGTCGGCCTCCGATAATTATAATCGTAAATAATGTATCGTCCCGCTTTTGCCGTCTGACAAAAGCGGGACATTTTCAGAGCAGAGCAAAACGTGCAGCAGATTTGCCTTGCGTAAAATTGCAGTAAATTTGAATAAAAGTATATCAATTGAGTTGATTTTTGAAACGAGGCGGCAGTATAATTATAATTAAAAAACAGACAACATCTGCAAGTTCTGGAAGACGCAGGGATTTCCCGGACAAAGGACAAATTCCGGCCGTCTCCCATACGGAAAGACAGCGTCTGCCGCTTGACCGCTATCCTCCGCGCTCACGTATGCCCGGAAGATGACAACCAACAAAATGAAGAAAGAAGATGAAACCATGAAGCATCCAGTAAAACGCTCCTTCGCAATCCTGCTCGCACTGGCCATTCTGGCAGGCCTGTGCATCCTCCCTGCCAGCGCAGCGTCCTTCCCTTCGTCATTGTATCTGCGGCAGATTACCAATGTAAGCTGCACCCGCGCTTCCAATACGATGATGTGCCGGGCAAGAGCCTATCTCAGCGGCAACGATAACTGGTCGAGCATCACGGAATATGATCTGACCAACTGCGGCGCATGGTCCGACTCCTACGGCATGAGCTGGAACTATACGCTCTCCAAGCCGGGCGATGGCATTCACTCGATCAGGGTCAGTGAAACCGCCGTCAGCGGACTCAGCCTCGGCACGGTCAAGGCTCTGCTGAACGCGCATCCCGAGGGCTTTGTCATGTACTGCGGCCGGCTGCCCCATGCAATCTTTATCACGGACTATCAGGGCGACACCATTTACTGCGCAGACCCCGGCTGGGGCTACTCCGGCGACCGCCGCCCTCTGACCAGCAGCTATTTCGGCACCTGCTACGGCTCGCAGACGAACATTTTGGCAAATGTTACCGCCTACTGGTATGTCGCGGGCTATAACATTTCCTCCTCCGGCAACGCTCCTACCGGCTGGCTGGACAGCGTGACCAGCGAGGGGGTCGGCAAGATCCGTGTCAGAGGCTGGACACTGGATGCGGATTCTCCCACGACCTCTCTGGACGTTCATGTCTACATCGGCGGTGCCGCGGGCGACAGCAAGGCCGAGGGTCATGTGATCAAGGCCAACCAGGCCCGTTCCGACATCGCGGCGGCCTATCCCGGCGCGGGCAGCGCGCACGGCTTTGACGCGGTGATCAGTACATTCAAGAGCGGCAATCAGCCCGTCTATGTCTATGGCATCAATGTCGGCGGCGGCGGAAATGCTCTGCTGAACAATTCCGGCGCGCGCGTCAACATCATTGCGGATACCGCCGCGCCGACCATCAACGACGTCAAGGTCAGCAACGTCTCCGGGCGTGGCTACACCGTCACCTGCAAGGTTTCGGACAACGTCGGCGTGACGAAAGTCACCATGCCGACCTGGACGCTGAAGAACGGCCAGGATGACCTCGTCTGGCATACGGCGACCATCTCCGGCAACACCGCGACCTTCCATGTCGGCATCGGCGACCACAATCTGGAGTCCGGCGACTATCTGACCCATATTTATGCATATGACGCGGCAGGAAACAGCTCTTCCGCCGCGGCGCCTGTGGTCACGCTTCCGAACATTCTCTCCGGGCCGACCGCGAGCGGAACGCTGGAGGACGGTGTTTACACCATCGCCAGCTCCCTCAACCGGAATCTGGTGCTGGACGTTGCGGAGGTGTCCAAGAACAGCGGCGCGAACATTCAGGCTTGGACGGCTGCCAACAGCGAAAACCAGCTCTGGTACATTCAGAGCATCGGCGGCGGCCTGTATTCCGTCCGCGCGCTGCACAGTGCCCGCTTTATGAACGTGGCCGGCAGCGGCAAGACCAACGGCACCAACATTCATCAGTGGAGTGATAAGACCCCCAACGGCGACGAAAAATGGCGCATTCAGGACAACGGCGACGGCACCTATACCTTCCACGCCGCGGTCAACGGCCTTGCACTTGACCTGGCAGAAGGCAAGGTGGCCAACGGCCAGAACGTGCAGTGCTGGACCTCCAACGGCACCGGTGCGCAGAGGTGGGTGCTGTACCGCAGCAATGTGCAGGCAGACTTCTCCGCGCCCGTCATCAGCAACATCCGCGTCACCGAGGTTTCCCCCAAGGGCTACCGCGTGACCTGCACGGTCACGGATGCCTCCGGTGTGGCGAAAGTCAAGATGCCCACCTGGACGCTGAAGGACGGACAGGATGACCTCGTCTGGCACGAGGCAACGGTTTCCGGCACGACTGCTTCCTTCTATGTCAATATCTCCGATCACAACAACGAAACCGGAAAATATCTCACGCATATCTATGCTTCGGACACCAAGGGCTACGAAAGCGGCGCCTCGGCGGGCGAAGTCAACGTTCCCGAGGACACCAAGGGACCGGAGATCTCCAATATCCGGATCACTGAGGTTTCCTCCGGCGGCTACCGCGTGACCTGCACGGTCACGGATGCCTCCGGTGTGGCGAAAGTCAAGATGCCCACCTGGACGCTGAAGGACGGACAGGATGACCTCGTCTGGCACGAGGCCACGCTCTCCGGGAATACCGCGACCTTCTATGTCAAGGTCTCCGACCATAAGAACGAACCGGGCAGGTACATCACGCATATCTATGCCGATGATACCAAGGGGCAGGTCAGCTCCACTGCCGCGCCGGCGATTACGGTCCCGACCATCGTGGGAGGCGCGCCCATCACCGGTGAGATCGCCGACGGCGTTTATACGATCGCAAGCTCCCTGAATCAGAATATCGTGCTGGACGTTGCGGAGGTGTCCAAGAACAGCGGTGCGAACATTCAGGTTTGGACGGCTGCCAACAGCGAAAACCAGCTCTGGTACATCAAGAGTCTGGGCAGCGGCCTGTATTCCGTCCGCGCACTGCACAGCGGCCGCTATATGAATGTGGCCGGCAGCGGCAAGACCAACGGCACCAACGTTCACCAGTGGCGCAACGACGCCCCCAACGGCGACGAGAAGTGGCGCATCACCAACAACGGCGACGGCACCTATACCTTTATCGCGGCGGTCAACGGCCTTGCGCTTGATCTGGCAGACGGCAAGGTCGCCAACGGACAGAATGTTCAGTGCTGGACCTCCAACGGCACCGGAGCGCAGAAATGGTCGCTGATCCCGAGCAGCGTGAAGGAAGACTTCTACGGCCCGGAAATCAGCAATATCCGAATCACCGAGGTTTCCACCAAGGGCTACCGCGTGACCTGCACCGTGACCGATCCCTCCGGTGTGGCAAAGGTCACGATGCCAACGTGGTCGGTGAAGAATAATCAGGACGATCTCGTCTGGCATGAGGCGGCGATCTCCGGCAATACTGCGACCTTCTATGTCAGGGTTTCCGACCACAACGATGAAGCCGGCGACTACCTCACGCACATCTATGCGACCGACAAGCGCGGCTATCAGAGCAGCGCTTCGGCGGGCACAATCAACATCCCCGAAGATAAGCAGGGGCCTGAGATCTCCAACGTCCGGATCAGCGAAGTCACGCCCAACGGCTTCCGCGTGACCTGCACGGTGACCGACCCCTCCGGCGTGAAAACGGTCAAGATGCCTACATGGTCGGACAGAAACGGTCAGGACGACCTTGTCTGGCACGAGGCCACCCTCAGCGGCAACACCGCGACGTTCTATGTCAGGACCACCGACCATAAGAGCGAGACCGGCAGCTATACCACGCACATCTATGCCGACGATACCAGAGGCAACACCTCCAGCACGGCGGCGCCCGCGATCCATGTCCCCTTCGGCGTGCCGGACGGCTACTATCGTCTGGCTTCCGCGGTGGATAACTCCAAGGGCCTCGACATTGCAGGCGTGAGCACGGACAACGGCGCCAATGCCCATCTGTGGGCTTATGGCGGCGGCAGCAACCAGAAGTTCGAGCTCAAGTATCAGAACGGCTACTACACCATCATGGCGCTGCACAGCGACAAGTATATTGACGTTGCCAACGGCAGCAATGTTGCCGGCACGAACGTCCAGCAGTATCAGGGCAACGGCAGCGATGCACAGCAATGGATGCTGAAGGACGCGGGCGACGGCTATGCCTATGTCATCAACAAGTCCGGCCTGTATCTGGATGTCAACGGCGCTTTCTCCGACAATGGCACCAATGTGCAGGTCTGGACCGGCAACGGCTCGGCTGCGCAGAAGTGGAAGCTCATCCCCGTGGAAAAGGAAGTCCGCAAGGGCTATGATGCGGGCTATACCGGCGGCATGGCCGGCAGCGGCTCCATCGTCGCCTACGGCATCGACGTGTCCGAGCATCAGGGCACGGGATTCAATTTCCAGAATCTGAAAAACAGCGGCTATTCCTATGTCATTCTGCGCTGCGGCTTTGTTACCCGTAAGGACTACCGCTTCGAGGAATATTACGCTGCGGCCAAGGCCGCGGGCCTGAACGTGGGCGTGTATTTCTACTCTTACGCTTCGACACCGGCGGAGGCCTCCTATGAGGCGGATCGCTGCCTGAGCTACATCCAGGGAAAGAAGTTTGAGTACCCGGTCTACTTCGACTTCGAGGACGGCAGCGCACGCAGCTACAACGGCGCGCTGGCGCAGCAGATCTGCAATGCCTTCCTGTCCAAAATCGAGGCGGCGGGCTATCTGCCCGGCCTGTACGGCTACGCGAGCTGGCTGGATCCAAACTACGGAGCATGGGTCCCCACCTCCAGCATCTGCTCCAAGTGGGAGTGCTGGATGGCGAACTATTATAATGGTTCGCCCGTCAACGTCAAGTCGGCCAACTATCCCTCCACCTACGGTATGTATCAGTACACCTCCAGCAACTACGTCAACGGCGTCGGCCCGCTGGACACCAATGTGTGCTACAAGGACTATCCGTCCATCGTGAAGACCTATCACTTCAACGGCTATTGATTCCTGAAACCTGCGGGGGAAGCATTTCGCTTCCCCCGCGTTTTTATGCCCGCAGCGGGTCTGTGTGACGATTCTGTCACACAGAAGTCACCCGGCTGTCACCGGCGTGGTATATACTGAGGACAGAACAACAGAAAGGAACCAAAAGTTATGGAAATTCTCAGGGTAGAGCACCTGTCAAAAATCTACGGCAGCGGCGAAAATGCCGTTCACGCGCTGAACGATGTGTCCTTCGGCGTAGAAAAGGGACAGTTTCTTGCCATCATCGGGCCGTCCGGCTCCGGGAAATCGACGCTTCTGCACATCCTCGGCGGCGTGGACAAGCCCACCTCCGGCAACGTTTACCTGAACGGGGAGGACGTTTATTCCCGCTCGGACACGCAGCTTGCCATCTTCCGCCGCCGCGAGGTGGGACTGATCTACCAGTTCTATAACCTCATCCCGGTGCTGGACGTCGTGGAGAACATCACCCTGCCCGTCCTGATGGACGGCCGCAAGGTCAACGAGGAGCGCTTGCAGGAGCTTTTGCAGACGCTCGGCCTGGAGGGACGGGAAAAGCACCTGCCCAACCAGCTCTCCGGCGGCCAGCAGCAGCGCGTCTCCATCGGCCGGGCGCTGATGAACGCGCCCGCCGTGGTGCTGGCGGACGAGCCGACCGGCAACCTCGACAGCAAAAATTCTCAGGAGATTGTGGAGCTGCTCAAGCTCTCCAACCGCCGCTACGGGCAGACGCTGATCGTCATCACGCACGACGAATCCATTGCCCTGCAGGCCGACCGCATCATTGCCATCGAGGACGGCCGCATCACGCGCGATGAGGTGATCCGGAAATGAAGATCTTCCGTACCGTTGCCGTGAAATCCATGAAGAAAAACCGCACCCGTACGCTGGTGACCATCATCGGCGTCATCCTGTCGGTTGCGATGTTCACGGCCGTCACAACCTTCATCTCCACGCTCTACGGACACATGGCACGGGTCGACGCCTATGAAAACGGCAGCTACTGCCTCGCCTTTTCCTCCGTGCAGGCCGAGGCGCTGACCGAGATGCGCGTCGATTCCGACACGAAGCAGCTTGCCAGCGGAGAGTATCTCGGTTATGCAAGGCCGGAAAACGCGGAGCTGCGCAATGACCGCTATGTCTATCTGCTGTCCGTGAGCGGGAATTTTTCCGAGCTTCTGCCGGTGCATCTGACGAGCGGCCGGATGCCGGAAACGGCGCAGGAGATCCTGCTGCCCGACCACCTGCCGACGCTTGCGCGTGTGGGCGAGGAGCTGACGCTCGCGCTGGGCGACCGGATGCAGGACGGCAGGATGGTCGGCCAGGACACGGCATATCAGAAAGACGAGGTGTTTGCCCCGCGGCAGACGCGCAGCTATACCGTCGTCGGCACCTACCGGCGGCCGAGCTTTGAGTCCTTTATCGGGCCGGGCTACACAGCCCTGACCGTGGGCGAGGGCGCCTCCACGGGACTGTATGACGTTTTCGTGCAGACCAAATCGGCCAAGACGGAGGCGCTGGACGCCTATGCCGCCAGATATCAGGCGCGCAGCGCAGGCGAACCGGAATACAACTGGAGCTACCTGCGCATGAGGGGTAATATGCGCTACGGCAACCTTGACCGTAGTATGTACCGCTTTGCCGCGATCCTCTTTGCGATGATCATGGTCGGCGCGGTCAGCCTGATCTACAGCGCCTTCTCCATTTCCGTCAGCGAGCGGACGAAGCAGTTCGGCCTTCTGTCCTCCGTCGGTGCGACGAGAAAGCAGCTTCGCAAAACGGTAATTTACGAGGCCCAGACCGTCAGCCTGATCGGCATTCCGCTGGGCTTGCTTGCCGGCTGCGGGGGAATGTGGGTGACCTTCCTGCTGCTGGGCGACCGGATGGAGAGCCTGTTCGGCGGAACGATTCCGCTGCGCTTTTCGGTCTCTCTGCCTGCGCTTGCCGTTGCGGCCGCAGTGGGCTTTCTGACCGTGCGCATTTCCGCCATGCTCCCGGCGCGGCGTGCCATGCGCGTGACGGCCATCGAGGCCATCCGCCAGAGCCGCGACATCAAAATGGGACGCAGGACTTCCTCCGGCAAGCTGGCCTACCGGCTGTTCGGCCTGCCGGGGATGCTTTCGAAAAAGTATTTCCACCGCAGCCGGAAAAAGTACCGCGCGACCATCCTCTCTCTTGCCATGAGCGTGCTGCTGTTCGTCTCCGCCAGTACCTACGGGATGTACCTGACGGGCTCGGCGGAGGATGCGGTCGATGTGAGCAGCTATGACTACGCCTATTTTATGGAAAAAATGCCCCTGCGGGATGCACAGGCGCTTGCCGAGACTCTGCGCGGCGGCGAGGGCGTCCGCGCGGCGTGGTGCAGCGTTGAGGAGAGCAGCACGGTCGTTCCGATGAAGGATGCCTTCTCGGAGGAGTATCTGCAATACAGCGGCGACCGGTACGGCAACCGCGTGGAGACGGAGCTCTATGTCATGCTGACCTATCTGGATGAGACGACCTATGCCGCCGTCTGCGCCGAGGCGGGAATCTCCCCGGAGAGCGGAAGCCCCATTTTGCAGAATTATATCCGGCAGGTCTATTATACTCCAACCGAAAACAGCCGGCGCACCTATGCCGGAAGCGTCCTGGACAGCGGGGTGCAGGAGCTGGCAATCTTTTTGCCGGACGGAATCCCCGGCTACAGAATGACGGGCGCCTATTCGCAGGAGGAGGACGGCTCCTGGACGGCGGAATATGGGCAGAATTTGCAGGACATCTACTGGCAAACGCACGAAGCATCCTCCGAGCCGGAGTGTATGGTTCGTCCGGCGGTGACCGAGAAGTTCCGCTTCGGCGCGACGATGGGAGAATCGAAAATCAACACCGCCGCCTCCTATGGCCTCGCGCTGTACCTGCCGATGTCCGCACTGTCGAAGGAAGAGGCTAACGTCGTCGTGTATGTGACTGCCTCCAATATGGAAAAGGCGCACGAAACCATGATTGCGGCTCTGCAAAAGGCGGATCCCGGCTTCCGTGAGGGCGACCTTCTGGACGCGCACGAGACGGAGCGCAATATGCGCAACGTTCTGACGATTATCCGCGTGTTCTCCTACGGCTTCATCACGCTGATCTCCCTGATCTGCGTGGCAAATGTGTTCAACACCATCTCGACCAATGTAGCGCTGCGCCGCCGCGACTTCGCGATGCTGCGCTCGGTGGGCATGACGCAGGGCGGCATCTACCGCATGATGGGCTATGAGTGCCTGCTCTACGGCCTGTGGGCGCTGGCGCTGGGGCTGCCGTTATCGGCGGGCGTGGCGTATCTGATCTGGCGCGCCGCGGGGGAGATCAGCAGCAGCAGCTTCCGGCTGCCGTGGATGAGCGTTCTCGTCGCCGTGGTGTCGGTGTTCCTTGTGGTGTTTGTCTCCATGCTCTACGCCGTCGGGAAGCTCCGCAGGGACAATCCCGTGGAAACGCTGAAGGAAGAAAATGTCTGATGATCTGCAAGGCGGCCGCCGGTTTCCCGGCGGCCGCCTTTTTTGTGAAATCTATTTGGAAATGATTGCAATTCCATATCGGAATGTGGTATGATGCAGGTGGGAAAGGGGCGCTGCGGCGCTCGGAGTTTGAAGAAACTTAGGAGGAAGACGAACATGAAAACCGGAAAGAAAATTGCGGGCATCCTGCTTGCACTGTGCCTGCTTCTGAGCCTGCTGCCGATGGCGGCGCTGGCCGCGCCTGCCGCTCCGGAGGGCATCTGGACGGATTATGCGGCTGACGCATTTGCCGGCGGTTCCGGCACGGAGGAGGATCCCTATCAGATCGCAACCCCGGAGCAGCTTGCGAAGCTGGCGGCGGACGTGAATACGGGCGTTGTGAATCTGAGTCACAGCGGTGAGCATTTTATCCTGACGGCAGACCTGAATCTGTCCGCGCACCGTTGGATTCCAATCGGCACCGGAACACGGAATGCATCTTTCCACAGCTGCTATGGCTATTTTGACGGCAACAACAAGACCATCACCGGGCTTTATGTGGATGAGAGCAAGGAAGAATTTACCGCTGGTCTGTTCGGCAATTTCGGCGGCGAAACGATTAAAAACCTGACAGTCAAGGATGCCTATGTGAAGTCGGAAAGTACACGGCAAGAGAAAGACGGCGCAGGCATTCTGATCGGCAACGCGATCGCTTCCGGCAGCGCAAAGGTTCTGACGATTGAAAACTGTCATGTCAGCGGCACGGTGGAAAGCAGCAGCACAGTTACCGGCGGTATGGTCGGCTACAGCAGCTACTTTACTTACAACGACTGCACCGCGGATGTCGAGGTCAAGGGCGCAGGCCAGGCGGGCGGCTTCGTCGGCAGCGAGTTCAGCGGAAAATACAATGGCTGCACGGCGAAGGGTACAGTGACCGGCTCTTACAGCGTCGGCGGTTTTGCCGGGGTTCTCTTCTTTGAGAGCAAGGCGGTGAAGTGCGCCAGCTACGCCAAGGTGACGGCCAGCGACTGGAACGCGGGCGGCTTTGTGGGTTATGCAGAAAGTTGCGAGATCAAAAACTGTGTTGCCTTCGGCGACGTGCGCAGCCTGGTGACCGACTGGGATGTGAAGGCGGGCGGATTTGCCGGTACCAATGATTCCTCCGCGATCCTGAACAGCCATGCGGCGAGCAAAGTGACGGGCGGCAGTGCGGCGAACCCCGTCGGCGGCTTTATCGGTGTGACGAACGGAACCATCCAAATGACGGGATGCTCCTTCGATGCGGAGAAGAACCCGAAGTTGAAAGCCGCAGGAGTGGAGAATGGTGACATCAAGGTCGAGGCTGGCACGACGCAGAAGGTTCTGTTCAATATCTGCGAGGACTACTATGAGGGGCACGACTGGGACAACAAGCTGACCGTGGAAGAAGAGCCGACCTGCACCGAGCCGGGATATGAGGCGTTCCACTGCAAGCGCTGCGGCACGGCCGGAGAGCGCAGTCCGATCGAGCCGAAGGGTCATGAGCTGACCAAGGTCGAGGGCAAGCCCGCGACCTGCACTGAGGACGGCTATGAGGCCTACTGGCGCTGCGAGGTCTGCGAGGGCATCTTTGCCGACGAAAACGGTAAGGAGAAGATTGAAGAGCCGGTCGTGATCGAGGCGGAAGGCCACAAGCTGGAAAAGACGGAAGGCAAGCCTGCGACCTGCACCGAGGACGGCTATGAGGCCTACTGGACCTGCAAGGTCTGCAAGAAGCTGTTTGCCGACGAGCAGGCGGCAAAGGAGATCGAAAAGCCCGCCCAGCTCAAGGCCAAGGGCCACAGCTTCGGCGCGTGGAAGGTCACCAAGGCGGCGACCGCCACGGAAAAGGGCGAGAAGGAGCGCGTCTGCTCCGTCTGCCAGTACACCGAGAAGGAAGAGATCCCCGCCACCGGCGAGAATAAGCCGGGTGAGACGAAGCCTGAAAAGCCGAACGGTCCCAAGACGGGCGACGAGAGCGAGGTAAACAAGTGGATCGTGATCCCGATCGTCTGTGTGGTCGTCATCGCCGGACTGGTCGTGCTGCTGGTCTGCATCAGCAAGAAGAATAAAAAAGGCGGAAAGTAAAAAGTTCCGGTACATAAAAGTGCCCCGGCAGCATGGCTGCCGGGGCACTTGGCGTGTAAAAGAAATTGCGGGCCGAAGGTTTCGGAGGGAAGAAATTGGTAAGCTGCCCGGCCGCTTTTGCGGCCGGGCAGCTGCTTTTTTGTCATTCTTTCACTACCGCCGGGGTGCGCTGCACCGAGAAGAACAGAAGCACCGCGCCGAGGGCGGAAACACCGGTGTAGACCAGCAGCATCTGCCGCACGCCGAACGCGTCGATCAGCAGGCCGGAGAATACGCTCGCCATCAGCCCGCCGACGGTGCACACCGCGCCGAGGTAGGTCTGTCCCTTGACCTCGTCCTTTTTGGCGACGACCATGCCGACGTAATAGACCGAGCTGACGGTGTACAGGCCGTAGCCCAGCATCTGGGCAAACTGCGCAATATACAGCCCGGCAATACCCGGCAGCAGCAGCGTCAGCGCCAGCCGCAGCGTACAGAAGATCCCAGAGAGCTTCAGCCAGAAGTTGCAGCGGGCGCGGCAGAGCATCCGCGCGAACAGCACCATGGGCACCAGCTCGACGATCGCGGCGATCATGACGGCCGTTCCCTGCGCGTCGCCGTTGCCCTTGAAGAGCGCGATCTGATACATGAAGTTGGTCAGTGCGGAGGTGCTGATCAGCAGCAGGACACAGCCCGTCAGCAGCAGGAAAAACCGGCGGTTTTCAAGGAAAAACTGCGGCAGACTGGAGGCCTCGCGATGCGCCTGCTGCGTCTGCTCCAGACGCGGAAAGCACAGCGTGGAGATTAGCAGCCCCAGCGTGAGCACGGCGGCACAGACGGCCAGCGTGCGCATCCCAAAGTGTACGAGCAGCAGATTGACGCCCTGCACACACAGCGCAAAGCTGACAGAGCCAAGACCGCGGCTCGGCCCGTAGTTCAGCGGCAGGCCGCCGTGGATGGCAGACATCCCCAGCGCGTTGGCAAAGGAGGGCAACGCCTGCACGCAGACGCAGGCGACGCTGAACAGGACGACCGCCGGCCAGCGCCGGTCGATCAACGGCAGCAGCGGCAGTGTGCATAACAGGATCGCCGCCGTCAGAATGCAGACGATGCGCTGCACGCTGACGTGCAGGCGCTCAATGACGCCCGTCAGCAGCGGCTGGATCAGAAAGGACGCGCCGGTGCCCAGCCCCAGCAGGATGCCGGACTGTGTGTTTGTCAGGCCGAGATGGAGAAAATAGCGGCTGGCATAGGCGACCAGAACGCCGTAGGCACCCCAGAGGAAGATGTTGATCAGCGCGTACAGGACGTTGATTTTTCGGCGGCTCATGTGATCATTCCTTTATGTTTGAATAATACCACCCGGTCAACAGGTCTACGACCTCACCGTAGGACTGCTTGCCGGATTTGACGGAGAAGGCTTTTAAGTAGGAGTCGTAGACCTTGGAGGTGGCCTCTGAAACTTTTTCGTTTTCCACTTTCTGATAGTGCGTGCGGGAAGCGGCGGCGTCGGTTTTGATCTCGTCGGACGCGGCCTGCCAGACCTCGCCTGCCGCTTCGCGGTCGACGCGGTAGAGGGCGTTATAGCAGTAGACAAAGGCCAGATAGTAGCCGGAATAGCGGAAGGCTTCGTCGTTCGACACGCTGCACGCCAGAAATGCGGCAAAATTCGCCTCGTTCTCCCGCGCGAAGGCCATGCGGTGACCGATCTCGTGGCACATGGTGAAGGGAACGGAGGTCGTGAAGGTGGTCGTGCTGATGCTGCTCTCGCCGGTGAAGGCGATGAAAATGCCCGTCGTGCCGGTCGCGCCCATGAGCTTGCTGCTCAGCAGCTTCTTGACCCGCGCGGTCGAGCCGTCAAAGCAGGGCATGGTCTGTGCCAGCAGCTTGTAGTTTTCTCCGGCCTGCGTGGAAAGCGCGGAAAAATCGCCCGGCAGCATCACGCCGTCCTCGCCGCGGGGGACGGCCTTGGAGGCGGCGTTTGCCTGCGCGAGATAGTATTCCGTCGCCTCGCGCAGCTCCTGCGGAGTGTACTGCTCCACGGAAAAACCGAGGCGCTCCTGCATGGGCGGCGCGAAATAGTTCAGCCCCCAGATGGCCACGAAGAGGAACACGCCCGCGCAGACGATTTCCAGAACGCCGGTCAGCCAGCGCAGGAAGTGCGACTTCCGGAGCGAGAGGATCAGCGACACCACCAGCCAGACGGCCAGCGCGCAGACCGCCAGCTCCCAGACCGGGACGGGAATGGGGGCGGTCAGATCGGCGAGGAAGGCGAGAATTTTCCGGGAGAGCTTGGGATAGAAGGCAAAGACGAGCGCCGACCATTTTTTTGCGGCGAAGATCATCAGGCCTGTCAGGACCAGAAAGGCCGCGCTGGAAATCAGGCGGCGCAGGGGTTTGATCATGGGATACCTCCAAAATCCGGGAATTTCGTTGTAGGGAAGGGGAAAAATTTCGGTTGCACCCGTAGGGAACGCTCTTGAGCAGGGATCTGCAACAACGATAGTGCTGGCAGCGGTGCAAGGGCTGCGCAGAAGACCGCACCCTACAGCTTGCGGGAAAGTCCGTATTTCACAAAAGAGCTTCAAACAGTGCAAGGCCAGTGTCCAGCACGGACGGATCGAAGTCGAAATCCGGCGTGTGCAGCGCCGGGCCGCCGGTGCCGAGAAAAAAGAACACACCCGGCACGCGGCGCTGGAACTCCGAAAAGTCCTCCGTCGTGTAGGACGGCGCGGCCTCCGCGATGGGGAAGCGCGTTTTCGCCTCGGTGAGTAGAGCGGGATCGTTGGTCACAGGCGGGTAGCCTTCGCTGCGCGTCAGGCGGACGGCACAGCCGGTTTCCTCGCCGACGCGGCGCGCGAGCGCCTCCAGCCTCTGCCACAATTCCGCAAAAAGCGCCTCGTCAAAGCAGCGCAGCGTGCCCTCCAGCCGGGTGCGGTCGCTGACGGCGTTGCGCGCGGAGCCGCTTTCCATCCGGCCGAAGCGCAGGACGCAGGTTTTTCCCTCGGCCAGCGCATAGGCGTCAGCGACGAAGCGCAGCCCCGCGGCCAACGCGTCGCACCCCTCCCGCCAGCGGGCGATGTGGGCAGAGCGCCCCTCAATCTCGGCGGTCAGCTCGCAGGAGCGCGCCATCTGCCCACCGGGACGGGCGGCGACCACGCCCTTTTCCAGCTCCGGCCAGAGGTGCAGGCCGTAAATGCGCGTGACGTGATATTCTTCCAGAATTCCCGTTTCGCAGATGTGCTTTGCGCCGCCGGTGGTTTCCTCGGCAGGCTCGAAGATCAGAAGCACATTGCGCGCCTGCCGCATTTTCACGTGCGACAGGTACTCCGCCAGCGCCAGCACGATGGCCATATGGCCGTCGTGTCCGCAGGCGTGCATTTTGCCGGGATGCTGCGAGGCAAAGGGCAGGCCGGTCGTTTCGCAGATGGGCAGGGCGTCCATGTCACTGCGGAAGGCGACGGTTTCCGGCTGGCCGTAGTCAAAATAGGCGCAGACCGCGCTCTCCCACGGAGAAAATACCCGGCAGTGCAGCCCGGACAGCACGCCGCGGACGTAGGCGGCGGTTTCCGGGAGATGGCAGTCCAGCTCCGGGATGCGGTGCAGTGCGATTCGGTGTTGTGCGGGCATGACCCGGCCTCCTTTGCATAAAACAGTTGGTTTTATTTTAGCGCAATTGCGCGGGATTTGCAAGCAGAGGAAAGAGAATAGCCCCGCCGCCCGAAACGGACGACGGGGAAGAGAAGCAGTGCTTGCCAAGTGGTGAAATCATCAAACTGCGGATTGATGACAAAGGATCCTGTTTTGTCGATAGTCTTTCATTTTTTATAAAAGTGATATATAATAAATATCGAAAATAAATAATAAAAAAGTGAGGTTGAAAATAATGCCTTAAGTTACTCAAAGAATAAAAGAAATCAAACAACCATATGGTGGATATATAAAACCAGATGAGTTTGAAAAGATACAATTTGAAGATAATAATGAATTATCTGAGGAAAATATTCATAGTTCGTTAGTAGGATTAGCTGTAGATTATATGACAAGATATACTATGGGGACACCTATTGAAGAAGCATTCAGAATACCTTTGTTGGGATCAAACATAATCAATGATAGCACATATGCTAATAAACTACTTCACAATATTAATGGATTAGATAATAAATCAATTTATAATACTTGCAAATTAGTTGGCTATGATGTATGCTTTAGAGCCAGCCCAATGGCATATAAAGATGTAAAAACGATAGAAGCTAATGATGAAACAATAAATAATATAAGAATAATGGTTGAGAGAAGTATAAAATTTTTTGAAAAATATGGACCAATTATCAAAGATGGTTTTACTTTTGAAGGAGGCTATACAAAACTAATTGATTCAGGAGATGGAGACTTCTTAACATATGATACTTTATGGGATTTTAAAGTAAGTTCTTTAAATCCAAAATCGCAACACACATTACAGCTATTAGTATACTATTTAATGGGGAAAAAATCTATACATAATGAATTTAATAATATTGAAAACTTGGGGATATTTAATCCAAGATTAAATTGTGTTTATTTAAAAAAGATAAACGGAATTCCAAATGATGTTATTGAAGCTGTATCGAAGGAAGTCATAGGATACAAAAGTAAAAATACAAAAATTATTTCAAGCGACGAATTAACAATTGCAGATGTAATGAAAGAGTTACAGTGCACAAGATATATGGTGATGAAATACTATTCGGAAAAGGGCTTGCCTTTGAAAAAAGTAAACAACAAGTATTATATAACAAAAGCAGAATTATATGAGTGGATAATTGAGATAGAAGAAGAAAGAAAAAGACAAGAAAGAAAAACAATTATTACATTATTAATTTGCATTGTAGTATGCGCAATTATATTTGGGGCATTATTATTTAAAGTATTTTAGATACTCTTTAAGATATAATGCCGCAAAAATGTGGAATATAATTCACATCCGGTGGTCTCCGGAGGACAGATACGCCTCGAAGTGTTCTTCCAACGGTAAGGCAATATGGCCATGAAAGTTTTCTGCTGCGTTCATGCGTGCGGTTCACCTCCTATGTTTGAATTGTATTCGAAAATATATATCAAATAATGAATACAGACAAATGATAACACGACGAATACAATTTTGTCAAGAGGTGAGGCGAGAAATGAACTATTTTATACCGCAAAAGCCGGATAAAGAGGTAATTTCCATCCGGCTGCCGTCGGAACTGCTGAAGCAGATCGACGAAAACGCCGCCAAGGCGGACATCAGCCGCAACGAGTTCATCAACCAGTGCATTCTGTTTGCCATGGAGCACCTGCAGGGAGAATAAAAGAAGGGTCATGAAGCAACGCTTCATGACCCTTCTTGTTGGTATTTCATTCCGTGAAGGTATAACGCACGATGGTGCCGCGGCCGTCGCCGGTCGTGATGACCACGTCGCCCGCGCTGTTTTTGCCGGAGTCGATCACAGGATAGCGTGCGTTGGCGGCAACATAGGCATCCGGACTCTCTGCTTCGATCTCCAGAAAGTCCTTGCTGGCGTGCGCTTCGCCGCCGCAGGGGTTGACCGTTTCGATCAGCACTTCGTATTCGTTCATATACTGTGCTCCCTTCCTTTTTTCTTAGTATATCACAAAAACGCGGGTGGATGCAAAGCGTTTTTTCGAAAAAAGTGTTTTCTCAGGCTGTCGAAAAACCCATCCAGCCCGAAGTTACGGAAGAAAGAAAAGAGCGAAGGGAAACCACCACAGCGAGGTGTTTCGGAGCGCAACCGTCGCAAAGCGGCGGCTCTTGGCGCACAGACAGGCTCCCTTGCGCGTGGAATCAAAAGGGACGCGGAGCGTTCCGGCTCATTCCACCGTGAAGGCTTCTTTTCCCAGGCCGCAGACCGGGCAGACCCAATCCTCAGGGACATCCTCCCACGCGGTGCCGGGAGCGACACCGTTATCCGGGTCGCCCAGCGCGGGGTCGTAAACATAGCCGCAGGGGCATTCGTATTTCATAATCATCCTCCTTAGCCGCTCATCCGGTCGGAGATGAACGCCATGATCTTGTCGTGGCAGCCGCCGCAGCCGGTGGCGCAAGACGTGATGCGCTGCACGTCTTCAAATTCCCTTTCCACATCGGAAAAACGGGTGTTTTGATGCAAAGCGCGGTCAATGTCCGCCATGCTCACGTGCTTACAGTGGCAGAGCTCTTCGTTTACTGCGTAGTCCATAGAATCCTCCTGCTATAAACGGGATTGCGCCGGGGTTGCGACATCCGAAGCGATCACCCGTTCCGAACCGTCTTATTTCCCAAAGTACCGCTCCAGCAGGCCCTTCAAAGCGCGGCCGTGGCGGGCTTCGTCGCGGGCCATTTCGTGGACGGTGTCATGGATGGCATCGAGGTTGTTCTTCTTTGCGACCTTGGCCAGCTCGACCTTGCCTGCCGTTGCGCCGAACTCGCAGTCCACGCGCCATGCCAGATTCTTCTTGGTGGAGGCGGTCATGTTGGGCTCCAGCTCGCTGCCCAGCAGCTCGGCAAACTTCGCTGCGTGCTCGGCCTCTTCATATGCAGCCTTTTCCCAGTACAGGCCGATCTCGGGATAGCCTTCGCGGTGCGCGATGCGCGCCATGCACAGGTACATGCCGACCTCGGAGCACTCGCCGGTAAAGTTGGCCTTGAGCTGCTCGAGGATGAACTTCTTGTCCTCTTCGGGAACGCCGTCGAGCTTGGTGCCGACGCCGAACTCGTGCTCAGCAGCCAGCGTCAGATCGCCTTCGACAAGCTTGAACTTCTCGCCGGGAACGCCGCAGACCGGGCACTTGAAGCCTTCGGGGAGCTCGCCTTCATGGATATAACCGCAAACGGGGCAGACATACTTTTTCATTTGAAAATCCTCCAATTTTAATTTTTTTGTTCATTATTTGCCGCATCCGGCCGGATGCAGGAATTACAGATCCCGGTAAAGGTCAGGACACATTCGCGCACCGCGCCGCAATGGACCTGAGAGATCAGGTGCTCCGGCGGGTCGGTGCCGTCAACATCGATGACCGCGCCGCAGTGCGTGCAGATGAAATGCGCGTGCGGGGTGGTGCAGGCGTCGAAGCGTTCCAGCCCATTGACCACGCCGACGGAGATCAGCCGCCCCTCCTGCTGAAACAGGTTCAGGTTGCGGTAGACCGTGCCGAGGGAGAGATCGGGAATTTCCGGCTTGAGCCGGGAATAGACCCACTCCGCGCTGGGATGCGTCTTGGTGCTGCGGACACATTCGTAAATGGCGTCGCGCTTTTTGCTGTGTTTGCGTGGCGGCATGGGCCTCATCTCCTAAACAATAATAATTATCATTTGCATTATTATAATAGCATGGGGTCGGGGAATTGTCAAGAGGGCAGGCTAACTTTTTTTGAAAAAATTCTGCGCGGAGGGAAATGTCCTGCCAAAACCGCCGGATCCTCACGAAGGTTCCGGGAGCGATCGCGTGCCTTGCGGAATTTCTCAGCAAACTGCCCAAATTGCCAGTTGAAATATCCATCGGAATCGGCTATACTATGAATGAAAAATTGGGGAGGGAGGCCAGAATATGGGAGAAGTGATTGCCGTTATCTCCGGCAAGGGCGGGACGGGAAAGACCACCGTCTGCGCTGCGGTCGCCTCCTGCCTCGCCGCAGAAGGAAAGCGCGTGCTGTGCATCGACGCGGACATCGGCCTGCGGAATCTTGACATTGCGCTGGGCATGGCGGAGCTGCCGGTACTGGCGTTTACGGAGATTCTGGAGGGCAATTACGCGCTGGCGGATGCGACGGCGCATCCCGAGCTGCCGAATCTGTTCCTCCTGACCGCACCTAGCCGCGCGCTGGGGCAGAAGATCGACGAAAAGGCCTTCGCCTGTCTTTTGCAGGAGGCGCGGGAGCAGTTTGACTTCTGCCTGATCGACTCCGCCGCGGGAATCGGCGACGGGTTCCGTCTGGCGACGGAAGCTGCGGATCGCTGCATGATCGTCTGCACGCCGGATCCGGCTTCTCTGCGCGATGCCGCCTGCGCCGCCGACCTTCTGGAGCTGCGCGGACGCAGGGATGTACGGCTCGTCGTCAACCGCGTCAGCCCGCGGATGTTCTCGCGGATGGAGCTGACGGTGGACGACATCATGGATAACGTCGGCCTGCCGCTTCTGGGCCTTGTCCCGGAGGATCCGAAGGTCGTGCTGGCTGCTGCGCAGGGCGTGGCGCTGATCTTTGCTGCGGAGGACGGCGCGGCCGAGGCCTGCCTGCGGATCTCCCGCCGCCTGCGGGGGGATTACGTTCCGCTGATGAAACTCTAATGAGGTGATGATATGAACATAACACTCATGGCGCATGACAAGAAAAAGGAACTGATGGTGCAGTTCTGTACCGCGTATAAGAGCATTCTTGCCAAGCACAATCTGTCGGCGACGGCTACGACCGGCCGTCTGGTCGCGGAGGCGACGGGACTGCCCGTCACGCTCTTCCTC
>ERZ860322.834-NODE-834-length-20645-cov-4.907237_pt1 | contig 20645 bp, 15 predicted proteins | sample MGYA00509979_ERZ860322 | MGnify/ENA primary metagenome ERZ860322 (study PRJEB30046, sample SAMN00715217) | human gut metagenome | study: EMG produced TPA metagenomics assembly of the A metagenome-wide association study of gut microbiota in type 2...
AAAACCCATTAATCTAGGGCATGATTTTTGTGCACGATGATTGACAACCCGTCATACTTTATTTATTTAAGAATTTTTAAAAAAAAATTAAAAATTATGAAAGCGTTAATATATCGCCGACGTTTTCTTCAATTTGCTTTTACCTATATTTACTCCTGTTTTTGATAAAGAACTGACAAAGGCCCTAAAATCTGCTTAAAAGTTGGTAATAATACTTATATTCAAATCCCCTTGTTCCTAAAATTTGAAATTAGTTCAACTCCCCAGTCTAGCCGTAAAAAAAGAAGGTTCAACTCCCCGTACAGCTCTACACTTTTTAAATAAAAAAAGGGCTATTTTCAGCATTTCATCATAGTAAAACTATGAATTTTTGCGAAAATAGCTTATTTTTTAAAAGTCTACAAAAGACTTTTTGACCTATTTTAATGGTAGTCAGCACGGGGTTCGAACCCGCGAATGTCGCCTTGAGAGGGCGATGTGTTAGACCGCTTCACCAGCTGACCATTTAGTTAGGATTAAAATCCTAACTTATTTTTTTTATTACTTCATCTATTCTTCTTGCTACTTCTTTTTCACCTAATATCTTTAATACATAATATGGATTAGGTGTATTTTTTCTAGTTGAGATAGCAATTCGAATCATTTCTGATACATCACCAACATGTCCTGGGTAAGCTTCTTTGTTCTTTTTGTATTCTTTTACATTAGGACAGAAACCACAAACAGTTGTTGTTTTCTTTAGATTTTCAAACCAACCTTCTTCATCATATTCAAGACCCATGTTATTTTTAAAGTTTGTTAATACATTTATAATTTGTTCTTTTGTAAATCTTTCAAAATTAAAAGGTAACTCTACAGTTTCTAATAATTGGTTGTATAAATCTGTATAGAAAAAATTTATAATTGGGTAAATATCTTTGTATGTTACATAATCTTTACGAGGATTTTCTTTTTCTCTTTCAATATTAATAATTGATTTGAAATAGTTTTCATCACGTTCAATTAATGCTTTTAGATTTTCATCATATTTTGTAGCATAATCATATGCCTTTTTAGTAAATTCATCTTTATTTAATCTTGATAGACGTTCTTTACAGATGTTTTCTACTTTAGCAAGATCAAATAATGCCCCATCAAGAGTCATCTTATCAAATGAAAGTTGGAAACTAAAGATATCTGCATTCATGTTTTGTAAACGCCATTCTTCAAAATTAGAGTTTGCAATTGTGATTAAATATTCTAAAATTCCTTCTACAGGGTAACCATTTTCTAAGAAGAATGATACTGAAGCTTCAGGATCTTTACGTTTAGAAAGTTTACGTCTACTACCATTATCTAATTTCATAATTACTGGTAAGTGAGCATAATTAGGTCTTTTCCATCCAGCCGCATCAAACAATTCATAGTGAATTGGTAAACTAGGTAACCACTCTTCACCTCTTGTTACATGAGTAGTTCTCATAAAATGATCATCTACTAAATGTGCGAAGTGATATGTTGGAAGGCCATCACTTTTTAGGATGACAATATGTTGATCATTTTGTGCAAGTTCTAGGTTACCTCTTATTAAATCAGTAATTTGAATACGATTTTGGTAATTACCCTTAGATCTAAAACGGATTACGTAAGGTTCACCATTATTGATTTTTTCCATTGCTTCTTTAGGTGTAAGTTTTGAACATTTTGCAAATTCACCATAATAGCCTGGATTTAATTTATTTTTTTCTTGGTATGCACGAAGTTCATTTAATTCTTCACTTGAACAAAAGCAAGGATAAGCAAGATCACGTTTTACAAATTCTTTAATTACTGTTCGGTAAATCATTTCGCGATCACTTTGTTTATATGGTCCATAATTTCCTTTTTCATAAGTTCCCATATAACCTTCATCTGGTACAATACCAAAAGCCTTTAATTGTCTTAAAAGTTCTTCACCAGAACCTTCAATTTCTCTTTTTGTATCGGTATCTTCTAGTCTTGTAAAGAACACACCATTTGTTTGATTAGGAAATTTCCAAGCAATTAGGGTTGCGAATAGACTTCCTGTGTGTAAGAATCCTGTTGGTGATGGCGCAAATCTTGCAACGATTGCCCCTTCAGGTAAGTTTCTTTTAGGATATCTTTTTTCCAAATCTTCAATAGTTTCAGTTACATCAGGAAAAATAAGTTCTGCTAATTGTTCTAAATCAGTCATAATACACCTCTTATTAAATCTAATATATTATACCACATTATTTGAAATAATGTGGTAAATTTGGTAAATCTATTTATTTTGATTGTATTGGGCTTCATACATCTTGCGATATTTGCCATTTTTATTGTATAACTCCTCATGCGTTCCTTGTTCAACAATTTCACCGTCATCTAAAACAAATATGTTATCAGCATTTCTTATTGTTGATAAGCGATGAGCAACGACAAAGGTTGTTCTACCTACTGCGGTGACCTTTAAAGCATTCTGAATCATAATTTCAGTTTCCGTATCAATGTTTGCGGTGGCTTCATCAAGAATTAAAATAGACGGATTTCTTAATAAAATTCTTGCGAAAGATATTAATTGCTTTTCACCAGTCGAAAGATTTCCTCCAAGATATGCAAGTTCCGTATTTATTCCCTTTGGATAATCATTTACAAATTTTTCAGCACCAATTAGTTTCAATACTTTTTCAACTTCTTCATCTGTAGCCTCAATCCCAAGAGTGATATTAGATTTAATCGTTCCTGAAAAAAGAGCAGGTTCTTGTAATACATAACCAATGTTACTTCTTACTTCTTGCTTTGTATAATTCATAAAATCAATATCATCTATTTTAATAACGCCTTCTTGTAAGTCATAAAAACGTTGTAGAAGTATCATTAATGTAGATTTTCCAGAACCTGTATGACCAACTAAACCAATGAATTGACCTTTTTTAACGTGCATATTTATATCTTTTAAAACTGGTTTTTCATCATAAGCAAAAGTAACATGTTCAAATTTTACATCACCTTCAAATACTGGTCTTTCATTAAATCCTAAATACTTATCTTCTTCTTGGTCTAATAAATCAAATATCCTACTTGAAGCTACAAAGGCATCTTCTAAAGCATTTAAGTCCGCAAATATTTCTCTTATTGGATCAAACACTTTATTAATATAAGTTACGTATAAATATAATGCGCCTGCAGTAATTGCACTTTCTTCATTTAAGAAATTTAAACCAAAGTAATATACGACTAAAGCTAACAATGCATTTTGAATTAGTAATAATAATTCTCCACCAAATAAAGAATTAATCTTTAGGGCTTTCATCTTATTACCATAATTAGTTATTAATAAATTATCGTATTCAGTAGTCATAGCATCTTCTTTATTGAACTGTTGAATTATTTCCATACCATCAACATATTGTGCCATCGCCGCATTTATTACAGAGTTCATTTCTCTAATGCGATGATGATACTTGTTATTAGCTTTACGATATACCGTCATCCAAAGTAAAATAAAAGGTGTAGCAAGTAAAGTTAATAAAGATAATTTAGCATTAACCTTAAATAGGGCAATATAAACCATTATTAAAGATATTGCGGCAGTCATTATTGAAAACATTACTTGGTATAATCCTCTTACGCCTTCTGAGTCACTAGTTATTTTGGTTACTATTTTACCGCTTGGTTCATTTACAAAATATTTCATTGGAAGGCGATTTAGTTTATCAAAAGCATCTTTTCTAATATCTAATGTTAAACGCATTGAAGCAAACAAGAAGAAAACGTGTTGGAAAAATCTAAAGAAAATTATTACCAAAGTAAGTGATCCATAAATAATTAATAATTTAACAATTGGCTTAATACTTGGGTTATAAAAAGCTTTAAGTTCTTCACTTGTTAATTGTTTAGCAAATGTGGTTGTATTATTGGTTAATGTTGCAATATTTGAATCATTATCAATACTTATAATGGCAGTTGTTGTTACATTCCCATCTAATACATAATATTTTTTTTCATAATAAACTATTGAAATAATTTCTTTATCACTTATATCGGTATTTTTATCAATTACAATCTTTTGATAGTTATTACCTTGATAAATCACACCATCTGTATCAATTTTTTCCCAGGTAGTTTGAACACCAAGTAAGTGATCATCTAACATTTTATTAATTAATTTAGGTTGATATAGTTCTAAAAAAGTATAAGCTATTAAGAATAGTAATGAGCAAATAATCATAAATTTGCTTTTCCAAACATACTTTAATACTCTTTTTAATACTACTTCAGCCGTATAATTTACATATTTGTTTTGAGTTCTAGTCTTACTTTTCATCTTCACTAGCCCCCATTTCTTGAATCACATATTGTTCGTAGTACCATCCCTTTTTAGCCATTAGTTCATTATGTGTACCACGTTCACTAATTTTACCATCTGATAAAACGATGATTTCATCACTTGCTTCAACAGCAGTAAGGCGATGAGCAACTATTATGTTGGTTTTTTGATTTCTTATTTCTTTTAAATTAGCGATAATATTTGCCTCAGTTGTACCATCTACAGCGCTTAGCGAATCATCTAAAATTAAAATTGGTGCATCTTTAATTAAAGCTCTAGCAATTGATAATCTTTGTTTTTGACCACCTGATAGAGTCACTCCATATTCACCAACAATTGTTGATAAGCCATTTTCAATAAAATCTAAATCTTTTTCGAAATCAGCCATTTTAATTGCATAATTTAAATCAATGTTGGAATCTTCACCTTTTCCCATTAAAATATTATCTTCAATACTTCGTGCGAAAAGTTCATGTTCTTGAGGAACGTAAGCTACCATTTTTCTTATTGATTCTTTAGTATAGTAATCAATTGGTTCTTCATTTATTAACATTTTATTGGTATCATTGATTGGATATCTTCTAAGTAATTGTTTAACCAAAGTTGATTTTCCTGATCCGGTTTTTCCAACTATGCCTACTGATTTACCTGTTTTAATCGTTAAATCTATGCCTTTTAATATTTCAATATCATCACCCGGATATGTAAAGTGATAATCTTTAAATTCAATAGTTTCAAATTTTTCTAAATCCTTTGCATCATCTTTATCGATAATTTCGGGTTTAGCATTTAATACTTCCATCACACGCTCTACGCATATCGCACTTTGTGCAAATTGGGCTACTTGATTACCAAGTTGCATCATTGGTCCTGAGAATTGAGCTAATAATAAGCTAAATGAAATTAAATCACCAACTGTCATTTGTTGATTTATTATTAAATAAGCACCATATCCATAAGCTACTAATTGACTGATGTTAGTACAGAATCTAAAGGTTGGCCCAAATGTAGATTGCATTAATACTGATTTTTTTTCAGTATTGTAACAATCAACTGCTGATTTAGTTAACCTTTCATAATCTTGTTTTTCATTTACAAATGCTCTGATTAATTTTACATGTTGTACACTTTCCATTGCAAGATTACTCATAGTACTATTTTTAGTACGTACTAGACGCCAATTTGCGCTAATTTTCGGACGCATTGTTACAACGACAATAAATATAAGGGGTAGGGGTATAATTGAAAATATTGTGAGTAATAAATTATATTTAATCATTGAAACAGCTGACATTACAATGGTTAATATCAAAGTTATTAATCCGAATATCAAATGAGTTGATAAGTTTGCCATTGAGAAAGTATCAGATGTAGCTCTGGTCATCAAATCACCAGGATGATATTCAGTAAAAAATTCTGCATCTTGGCAAAGAATATTTTGCATAAATTGTATCTTAATATGATAGTACAAGCGATGGAACAAATTACCTAATAAAATGCCTCTACTAACACTTACAATAAATTTCATTATCACAATAACCGCAATTGTAATGATAATTGCTAATAATGATTCAACCGTTATTTCACCAAGACCAATTAAGTCCACGGCTTGGCCAATAATTACGGGTTTTTCTACATCACAATAAATTATTCCAAGCGTTAATAAAGTTATTAATAGATATTTGTACCAATACTTTTTAATATACCACTTGATAATATGAGGCTTTTTAATATATTTACCTCTTTTTTCTCCTTTAGGAGCGTAACTTTTGGACCATTTATGGGCATTAGACAAGTTGTTATTTTGGTTTTCCATCTTTGCTTTCTCCTCTTTTTTGATTTTTTAATTATAGCATACTTTACAAAATAATTGTCGAAAATTACTTAAAAAAATGTATGTAAACTTTTTCAAATTTACATACAACAATTTATAGATTAGTACTACCCATTCCACCACTTCTAGTTAGTTCAGCTTCATCATCAATAGTTTTATAAAATTTAACAAAAACCCCTTGTGCAAAAGCTTTACCCTGTTCTAATTCTAAAGTTTTATTTTGAATGCTGTGGTTAGTAATTTTAATCATTATGTGGCCTTCATTTAAAGCATAATAATAATCGCTATCAATAATGCCTACGGTATTATCTAGGGTAAGTTGATATTTAAATCCTAAACTGCTTCTAGGATATATTTGTAAAACTAAATCTTGATTCATTTTACATCTTATTCCAGTTGGAATAATGATTGTATCTCCTTTTTTCAAATTAATTGCAAACGGTAAATGAAAATCATATCCGGCAGACCCTTTTGTAGCTCTTTTAGGAAGTTGAATGTTTTGATAAATTTCTTCAATATTATTTAAGTTAAATCCTAAATCATTACAAGCGTTTTTAAAAGCACTTAATGATACTTTTTCAAATTTAGTTATGTTCATAGGCTACTCCTTTTTTATACTTTATAAATTTTATTATTTCTATTGTTATTAAAATTATAATCGATGTTGCCATATAGAATATCATGTCTAAAGTAGCATCTTCTATGCAACCTCTTCTATTTGGCATAAAGGTTTGAATATACTCAGTAATGCTTGCTAGAAATAAGCCTATACTAAGATGAATTACGATAAATAAGATATAGCGCAATACAAAATTGTTTACTTTAAAACACTTTAGAAAAAAAATTGATAGTATTGCTTCAATAATAAAGAAAATCATATGTCCAAATTTATTAACAAAAACACTTATTTTATTTTTTTCTGTTCTTAAATCATGAGGGTTATCCAATACTACTACTTCATAATCTCCGACTAATTGTTCGTAACCATCATTTATTTTAAGGGTAATTTTGGTATTTCCTACTTTCAGAGGAGTTATTCTTGCAACATTACCGGCTTTATCAAAAGCAATATAAAGCATTGAATGATCATAATCTAAACTATATTTACGATAAGTAGAATTCCATGGAAAATTAAAAGTAAAATTAACTTCATTCCCATTTAATAATTCTAATGTATTGTTTTCGTTTAATTGTGGTTCGGCAATGCGTGGTAATTCTAAATGATTTTTAGTTTTTAGTTCTTGTATATACTCAAAACCATTTGGCAAAATAACTTTTATTTTAGTAATCCCTGGTGAAGCAAAATTAATTTGGTCATATCTATTAACTCTAACTTTTTGGGGATTTTCTGATTCGATTGTATAATTTGTTACAACCTTTTTATCATCTTGGTATAATTCAATACCATAAGTGGACCCAACAACAAATTCACTTTCGCTGTTTACTTCACACTTGTTTCCTAAATCTATTAATTTTATAGTGTTGATATATTCAACATTGGAATCATTCTCCAAAATATCAACATCAATAGCAGATGTTTTACCATTTACGGTTGTTGCGACAATGGTGGTTTTACCTTCTTTTATTGGTAAATATTCATTGTTGCTAATTTTTTTCAAGTAAGAATCATCATAATTTATTTCTACTTGATTTTCACTAGATTCACCAAGAATGTTATAAGTCGTAAAGAAGGGAATATTAACATTTGTGGTTAATTGATTTGATAATTCATTAAATTTATTGATGAAATTAAATTCAATGCCATCCGGATATTTCCTACCAAAATTAACTTCAACAACTTTTTTGAAATCATGATTTTTGGAAACAATCGTAAATGTACTAGTATAAAGCATTGTGTTTTTATCAAGAGCTTCAATATATATCATTCCATTTTTATCGGTTTTTTCTACTTTAATATTTTTATCAAGAGCAACAAACTCTAAATCTAAGTCTTCGGCATCACTAGGATAAACATCATACTTTACCACATATCTTTGATTAGATAAATACATTTCACGTAAATTAACATTGACATCTTCTAATTTAACAATTTCAATGTTACGCTTTTTTCGTACTGCCGCAATTATTTTCCTTTGAATTTTTTTAGAAACGGGCATAGCAAATGTTAAAATAAGAATTGTTAACACTGTCCAACCAAACAACATTACTCCTAGAAGTAATTTTTTATTTTTCATTATTTTCCTTCTTCCTATTATTTCGCATATTATTTTTAATAAATTTAAAGGTTGCTTTTTCACCTTTTTCTATATACATATCAATTAACATTGAAAGTTTTTCACGTGTGACACTATGCATAGGTAGTGTATTTCTTTCACGTTCAAAATATTCCTTAACCATAATAGTTTGGAAATTTTTCTTATTATAGGTTTTACTAGCTGCTAATCGGTCACAAAAACTTTCCGCAATATATCGATCAGGCATAATAATAGGTTCATATATTCTTGTATCTTTATTCATGTCAATCCAATATTCAGGATGATGTTTATTTCTACCTTTGTGGTGAAGCCAAGCAAGGCTATAGCCTTTATCTTGTCTTTCAAAATATATTGGGCTTCTGCTTCCTGTACAATACTTAGCACCCGGAATAAATTCCGTAAAACTATATTTTGACAAATCATGAACTAATCCTTGGCGATATAGACCACATCTAAAGCAATACACTAATACTTTATGACGATGTTTTGTAATTGTTATAAAATGTTTTATAAAATGCATAATTTTTGCCTCATCTTTATTTATTATAACTTATTTTCCAATTTTTGTCTATTTATTTATAAATAAAATATCATTTCAAAAACAAAAAAACTTAAGAATTTTATCTTAAGTTTTTAATCATCAATAGTCTCTTTTTTACCATCTTTATGATAGAAAAATAATGATGGTAACATTAATATAATAAAAAGAACCAAGAAAACTAAAAAGTCAATCAAGCTATTGGTTTTTCCTGTTGTTATCAATTGATATAAACCAGTTCCACAAATGGTGAAGAATAAAGAACCAATTATAGCTAAACCCGGTAAAATAAATCTTTTAACAACATTTAATTCCTTGAAGTTTTTCATTATAAAAATATACATAGTAATGTAAATTGCATATATTATGGCACAAATTATTTCGTCCATACTTCCTAGGTGACCAAATATCCAAACGTTGTGCATTGCAAGATACCATACTAATAACATTAGTAGGATACATCCATATCCATATATGCAAGAAAGAAATGAAATATTTTTGTTTTTACCAATTTTAGAAAATTTTTCTGGAGCTATACCCTGGCCACGGCAAGACATCGTATACATACCGCGGCAACATCCCATTGTAACACCATTAACAGTTCCAAGGCATGAAATCATAATAAAGAAAGTAAAGATTGAACCACCGATTGTTCCAAACATTTTTTGGAAAGCCACAATTGGTGCCTTTTCATCTTGAATTATATTTGCTTCATTACCTAGGATTGCAGAAAGTGAAACATAATAAACAATATAAAAAACTAAAATTGCAATCGTACCACCAACTAATGCCTTGGGTAAGTTTTTCTTGCTATCTTTTAACTCTGCATTAATGGCAGTTGCGCAAACCCATCCTTCATATGCAAAGGCAGTTTTTTTAACAGCTTCTCCAAAATTCAATTCATATCCCTCTGCATTATTTTTAAATGCATTAATAATACCATAGTCATTACCTACTATTAAAGATGCAAATAAGCCACCCATAGCAATTAATAAAATCGGTATTAATTTAACTACGGTTGCGGAAATCTGAAATCTTGAAGCAATAATTGGTGATAAGTAGTTCATTATAACAACCAAAGTAATAATTCCAAATGCAAATAAAAAGTTTTGCCAATCAGTTAGGCCGATATTTAAGCCAATCATCTTGAAAAAATATGATCCCGCAAATAATGCAACAATTGAGGCAACGATTGGATAATAGAATGAAGTGATCATCCAAGCTAAGCTATATCCTATTTTTTCATTACTAGCTACTTCAACATAATCAACAACCCCATTATATTTTGTTACTTTTGTTGCAAATACTGCAAAACAAAAACTTGATGTTATCATAATTAAACCACCAATAAACCAGGCCAAAATTGATAGTTTTAAATTCCCTCCTGCAAGTTTTAGTACTCCTCCTGCTTTTAAAAAAACACCTGAACCAATTACGATACCTACAACCATCGCAATGCCAGTCCAAATGCCATACTGTTTCTTAATTTCTGTCATAAATCCTCCAAATTGATAAACAATTTATATTATTTTATCATAATTTGGTCTTTTATGCAAACTTAACATTAATTTATTTTAGAATAATACCCAATAATAAAAAAGTGGTTTCAAAACCACTTTTTTAATCATTAAAGCTTGCTTCCACAGTTATTACAATACTTACTATCTATTGGACAATTAGCACCACAATTAGGGCATACAGTATATAATGGCTTACCACAATTTTTACAGTATTTGCTGTTTTTATCATTACTAGTTCCACAACTACATGCAATAGAGTTCGTATTATTTCCAGAGCCATCTTTTACGGCATCAACCACATTTTTGATTGCGGGTTTTAACTCACCACTTGCTTCATTAATTACTGGTACACTCTCATTTTTGTTATATTTTAAAATTTCACCTTTAAAACCTAATGTGAATAAATTAATACCAATTCCTAAAAAAGGAATACCTATAAAGCAAAAAAAGAATAATTTAGGAGCTTCCATATTGTTGAATCCTTTGAAGAAACTTACCATACCAATAATTACACATACTAAACCAATTATTGAAAAACTTATCCCTAGTATTTTAAATAATTTTTTATTTTTAAGATGTTTATCGTTCATTTTGTTTTCCTTTCATAGTCTATTTGACATTATTATAGCATATATTTAAAAAAATTCAAAATATATTATTTATTAATTTATATTTTTTACTTTTTTATCATTTTTACAAATGTATTTTACTATTCCTATTGTAAGAATAATCACAGCAAAGCTCCAAGCTAACGGATCAGCAAAAGTCAATCCAAAAATTGCTTTATTGTTAGCATCTACCGAAATTGGTCCGTTATTTAATATTGGTGGTAAAATTAAACAAATTGCTGTTCTAGCAATTAATTCAGCTATCCCCGCAAGCAATGGATATAAAGATTTACCTATACCTTGCAATGAATTTCTAAAAACAAATAGCGTTCCAAGAATGAAGTATAATGATAAATCACAATATAAGTAAGTATTACCATGATAAATTGTCATTTCATTTATCTTTTCAGCAGAATAAAATATTTGCATATAAAAACCATTAATTGTTAGTAATAAACCGATTCCACCAAATACAATATATTCGATAAACGAAATTAATAGAGCTTGCGCAACCCCTTTCTTTATTCTTTCTGTTTTAGCAGCACCATAGTTTTGTCCACAATATGATAACATTGCGGTACCTAAAGCATTGAATGGACACATTAGAAAACTATTTAGTTTAGATGCTGCACCAAATCCATTTTGGGCATATGATCTAATAACTTCATTATCTAGGGTAGTATCAAATTTAATAATAACTGCTTGCATTACTATCAATCCTATTGCTAAAATGGAAAATTGAAGTGCTAAAGGAATTCCTAATTTTAAGTGGTTTAAAGTAAATCTAAAATCAGTTTTAAAATGTTCTTTCTTCAATCTATAATTTGGATATCTAAGGTACGTATAAATAAAACAACCTATTGCGGAAATCACTTGAGCTATTACTGTTGCAACTGCAGCACCAACTACACCCCATTTAAAGATTACAATAAATATTAAGTCCAAAATAATATTTAGAATAGTTGACAGTATCAAAAATATTAATGGTACAAAAGAATCACCAATACTTCTTAAAAAAGAACAAATTAAATTATAAAACATTTGCGCTGTTGTTCCAATGAAAATAATCATTACATAAGTATATGCTGATGAGAATATTTCGTTTTGTACTAAATTGCTAGATTCAGTTAAACCAATCATTGATAACATTGGTTTAGCCATCAAACAAGCAATAATGGTTAATAAAACGCTTATATATAATGATAGTTTTATTTGAATTGCAAAGGATTTTTTTACTCCTTCTTCATCTTTTTGTCCAACTTTATTTGAAGTAACTACTGAAAAACCAGCTGTACAACCAAAAGCAAATTGTAATACAATGAAAACAATATTGCTTGTATTATTTACTCCCGCTACTTGATTAACATTTAAATATTTTCCACAGATTGAGGCATCGGCAATGCTATATATTTGTTGAAATAAATAACTTATTAGAATGGGTATTGAAAACCATATTATTACTTTCCAAATAGTACCTTTAGTAAGATCTACTTGTTCAAAAAGTTTTTTTATTTTATTCATATCAACCTCACTTGAAATTTACAAGATATTTTAATATTTTTTTGTAAATTTGTAAACTAAAATTTCTTGGCTTTTACGTGAACACGTTTTCAAGATTGTGAAAAAAAGTAGTTATCAATGATAACTACTTTATAAAGACTATTTATCTAGAGTAGGTCCTGCTTTTACTAAAGCTTTACCAGCTGGGTTAACTTCATATTTAGCAAAGTTCTTAACGAATCTACTTGCTAAATCTTTAGCTTTTTCTTCCCATACACTTGCATCTGCATAAGTATCACGAGGATCTAAAATCTTAGAATCAACTCCTGGAAGAGCTGTAGGTACTTCAAAGTTGAAGTGAGGAATCATCTTAGTTGGAGCATTCAAAATATCACCATTTAAGATAGCATCAATGATACCACGTGTATCACGGATTGAAATACGTTTACCTGTACCATTCCATCCAGTGTTAACAAGGTATGCTTTAGCACCACTCATCTTCATCTTCTTAACTAATTCTTCTGCATATTTAGTAGGATGTAATTCAAGGAATGCTTGTCCGAAGCATGCAGAGAATGTTGGAGTAGGTTCAGTAATACCACGTTCAGTACCTGCTAATTTTGCAGTGAAACCTGATAAGAAGTAATATTGAGTTTGTTCAGGTGTTAAAATTGATACTGGAGGAAGAACTCCAAATGCATCTGCAGATAAGAAGATTACGTTCTTTGCTGCAGGAGCTGATGAAATAGGGCGAACGATATTTTTAATGTGATCAATTGGATATGATACACGAGTATTTTCTGTTACGCTCTTATCAGCAAAATCAATTTTTCCATTTGCATCAAGTGTTACATTTTCAAGTAATGCATTACGTTTAATTGCATTGTAGATATCTGGTTCAGATTCTTTATCAAGGTTGATAACCTTTGCATAGCATCCACCTTCAAAGTTGAATACACCATTGTCATCCCATCCGTGTTCATCATCACCGATTAGTAAACGTTTAGGATCAGTAGATAATGTAGTTTTACCAGTTCCTGAAAGACCAAAGAAAATAGCAGTGTTTTTGCCTTCCATATCAGTATTAGCAGAGCAATGCATTGAAGCAATACCTTTTAGTGGTAAATAGTAGTTCATCATTGAGAACATACCTTTCTTCATTTCTCCACCATACCATGTATTGATAATTACTTGTTCACGGCTTGTAATATTGAACATTACGCAAGTTTCAGAATTTAATCCTAATTCTTTATAGTTTTCTACTCTTGCTTTAGAAGCATTGTAAACGATGAAGTCTGGTTCAAAGTTTGCAAGTTCTTCTTCAGTAGGTTTAATAAACATGTTTCTAATAAAGTGTGCTTGCCATGCAACTTCAACGATAAAACGTACAGCCATACGAGTATCTTTGTTTGCACCGCAGAAAGCATCAACAACAAATAAACGTTTATTAGATAATTCTTTTAATGCAAGTTTTTTAACTTCTGCCCAAGTAGCTTCTGTTGCAGGATGGTTATCATTTTTATATTCATCTGAAGTCCACCATACAGTGTCTTTAGAGTTTTCATCAACAACAATATATTTGTCCTTAGGAGAACGACCAGTGTAGATACCTGTCATTACATTAACAGCACCTAATTCACTAACTTGTCCTTTTTCGTAGCCTTCAAGAGTTGGTTTAGTTTCTTCTTCAAAAAGCATTTCATAAGATGGATTATAGACTATTTCTTTAACGCCATTAATTCCATATTTTGTTAAATCGATATTTTTCATTAATTCCTCCTGTTAAAGTTATAAATTTGCTTTCAATTATTTATAACCTTATTTACTAATATATTTTATCACGAATTAAAAAATTTTTCAAATATTGCATTTTGTTTTTTTATGATAACGTTTTCAATTTTTTCGATAATGTAGAAAAAAATAAAAAAGCTATCAACATCACTATATAGTAACATTTGCTAGCATTTTTTTTGCATTATATAAACTTGTTGAGGGTCCATCAATGTTCCCCTAATAAATTTATAGATTTCCTATTACATATAAAAAACATAAAAAAACAGTCTTGACACCTTTTATTTAAAGTATCAAGACTAATTTACTCTAATGGCAAAGATGAACCATTTTAATACAAAATGCAAACACCTTTCGTTTTTTGCAAACACCCTGTTTTGCATTGTTGTGCTAATGGATAAATTAGGAATTATTGTTTCATTAATTTTTGAAATACAAACATTCCATCTCTACCATCACCAATGAAGCATTCTTATTCTATTATTCTGAAATATTTAACAATATGAAACTTACATTTTAATACGATGCACCCTTTTGTTCCTAGTTTTAAGTTTTTAAAAGGTTTAATTAACTATACACAATCTAATTCATTCATAATATTTATAATTTTCCAATATTTCAGTTTCATAATTTTCAACTATGAACGAACCATCATTAATTTCAGATAATCTATTTTTAATCTTTCGAATTAGTTCTATTTGCTTTTACCTTATCAATTTTCTTTTATTTATCCGTAAAAACGGCCACAACATATAAGTTGCAGCCGTATACATATCAATCAAGATATATCATTATGGTTTCCATAATCCATGAATGTTGCAGTAAGCATATACTGTATTAGCTTTCACAGTCCATTTTGGAATATGCTTTTCTACTGCTCCATCATGTGTACAAGGAATAATATCTGTCATTTTCTGACCACAGCACATCACCGATACACCAGAGTCCTTTACAATTTCAATAATATTCCCACAATGCTCACGTATATATAATCTTTGTTCTATAAATTATATTTCGTGAATTCATTTTTTAGTAATTCTCTGCATTTAATTCAAAGTATGACTGTGGGTGTGCACATACAGGGCAAACCTCGGGTGCATTTGTGCCAACTACGATGTGACCACAATTACGGCACTCCCATACCTTCACTTCACTCTTTTCAAATACTTGTGCAGTCTCAATATTCTTAAGAAGTGCGCGGTATCTTTCCTCATGATGTTTCTCAATAGCAGCTACCATACGGAATTTTGCTGCAAGAGCTGTGAATCCTTCCGCTTCAGCAGTTTTAGCAAAATCTTCGTACATATTTGTCCACTCATAGTTTTCACCGTCAGCCGCTGATTTTAAGTTAGCAGGTGTATCGCCTAAACCATTCAATTCCTTGAACCACATCTTTGCGTGTTCTTTTTCGTTGTCAGCTGTCTTTAAGAACAATGCTGCCATCTGCTCATAGCCTTCCTTCTTAGCAACAGAAGCAAAATATGTATACTTGTTTCTTGCCTGAGATTCTCCTGCAAAAGCAGCCTCAAGATTTTTCTCTGTTTGAGTTCCTGCATAAGGATTTTTCTTTTCTTCTTCCATCAGCTTAAACTTTTCCTTTGGTTGTTTGCAAATAGGGCACTTTTCCGGTGCTTCCTCTCCTTCATGAACATAACCACATACTGTACATACCCATTTCTTCATAGTCTTTACCTCTTCTTTCTTCATATTATTTTTTTCGTTGTTTGGAATCATTTCTAATAACTTTCTTGCAACATCCACAGGAAAATCTTTAGTCGGCGGATTTGCAATCAAATCTTCTAAAAGTTCATGTGTATTATTACTCTGTGGAAGCATGTATCCAGCTTCTCTAAAAATGTCTTCAGCTACCAGTCTCTCTGATTTGGCTACCGCCTTCATCAAACGGTACAGTCCATCTCTATCAGTTGCTTCCGCTATTTGAAGTGCTTCCTTTTCTTCATCCGCTTTTGCTTGTGCAGTCTTATTCAGTACTACTTTCACCTGATTTGTCTTTGGCTGTTGTGCAGGATATTCTTTTGGCACCATGGAAATTGCACCACTCGGACAAGCCTGTGCACACATTCCGCAACCGATACACTTATCTACATCAATCACACTGTTTTCTGTATCTGTAGCTCCAACAGGGCAAACATAAAGACATAGACAATCTTTTGTACAAAGTCTTAGATTTCTTACAGCTACTTTTTTATCCATGATTATTCTCTCCCTTCTATTTTCTCAAATTTCCAGTCAGGAACCTTACACACCGGGCAAAGTTTCGGAGGTGTATCGCCTATGTAAACAAATCCACATGTTGTACATACCCAAATATTGGTATCTTTTAACATGGCTTCACCCTCATTCAAATAACGATTCACTAACGATGAAAGCATTCTTGTAACCTTTTCACCCCATACACATACTCTTGCAGCACCCCTGTCTGCATTTGCATCTACGATAGCTCTTACAGCTGCATAGTTTTCTGCATCTGCCTGAAGTTCCTTGGCAAGTTTTTCAACTGATGCGTCATTTACCGCCGGTACAACTGCGGTAAAATAATTTGCTAACTGATTAAATAAATCTGATTCTTCCTGCTTATACTGTTTCTCACAGCCTCTGGCAAGATTAGAACAAAGTGCTGCCAATTGTCCTACTGAAAGCATCTCTAAATCTGCTTCCATTGGCTCTATGGCTGTAACAACTTTCTTTTCGTCACCATTTACTTCCGGTTTAAAATCTGCTTTTGCCGCACCACATAGTGGGCATTTCCAATCATCCGGCAATTCTGCAAATGGGACTTTTTCTTTGGCATCATCGTAAATATAGCCACAAATCTGACAAATGTACTTCATATAAATTACCTCCTTTTGTTTTATTATTAAGAACTATTGTCGACCCTTCTCTATTTATCCTTAATAGTCAATTATTCCTTCATATCCAATAACATTTATATCCCCTAAGTCCAGAAGTTTCTGTGAAGCCTGCTTGCTTCTGTTACCGCTTCGGCAATAGACATATATAGTCTGATTCTTATATGGAAGTTTCGCAATCTCTTCTGTTACAATGGATTCATTGGGAATATTGATTGATCCAAGAATATGTCCTTTTTAACTCATCTGTTCCTCTGATATCCAAAAGAATATAACCAGAATCTTCCTTCATAAGCTCAAGCCCCTCTTCCATGGAAACCTGTTTATAACCTGACTTTAGTTCCTCCTTCTGCACAGAAGCAGTATTTTTTCATCACACACTTAGTCATTATCCATTCCACAAGGAAGTGATGATTCTATCAAATTTGTTTCCCTCATGACATTCTCATAGAAACGATATCCTCCTGAGAAATTGTAACAATCAAATCCTTCCCCAGATAAAATTCTACAGGATATATAGCTTCTTATTCCGCTTTGGCACATCACATACACTGGTTTTGACTTATCAAGCTTATCAATGTTTTCTCTTAAATCATCTACAGGAATATTGATAAATCCGTCCACATGACCTCTTGCATATTCGCCTTGCGTTTTTGTATCAAGAAGTGTCACACTTCCATCTCTTGGTAACTTGTCCAATTCATCATAGTGGAACTGTTTTACAATTCCGCTTTCAATATTCTCAATCATAAATCCAGCCATATTTACTGGATCTTTTGCAGAAGAATAAGGAGGAGCATATGCCAAATCCAAATCCTTAAGCTCTGTTGCTTTCATACCGGCACTAATTGCTGTTGCAATTACATCCAATCGCTTATCAACACCATCATAACCCACAATCTGTGCTCCAAGGATTTTTAAAGTACTCTTTTCATACACAACCTTCATGGTCATGACTTTTGCACCAGGATAATAGCTTGCATGGGAAGCCGGAGACAGCACCACTCGTTCATATTGAATTCCTGCATCCTTTGTAGTTTTTTCATTAAGCCCTGTGCTTGCAACTGTCATGTCAAACAACTTTATCACCGAAGAACCCATGCTGCCTTTATAATGACTGTTTAATCCGCAAATATTATCTGCCACGATCCTGCCTTGCTTGTTTGCAGGACCTGCTAAAGAAATAACCGCATTATTTCCCGTAACTGTATGTTTTACTTGTACTGCATCTCCTATCGCATAAATATCCGGCACGGATGTTTCCATTTTATCATTTACAACAATCGCTCCCTTAATACCAAGCTCAAGACCAATCTTTTTTGCAAGTGTATTTTCCGGGCTAACACCGATTGCCATCAGAACCATATCCGCAGGGATAGGTTCATCATCTTTTAGAAGAACCTGTAAATCTTTCTTCTCATCAAATCCAATTACATCACCACCAAGCTTTAGAATTATTCCTTTACTGCGTAGCTTGTTATGTACAAGAGTTGCCATATCATAGTCTAGGGTGTTCAAAAGCTGTTTCGGTCGTTGTACTATTGTCACCTTAACACCAAGGTCACATAAATTTTCCGCAACCTCAAGTCCGATAAATCCACCACCGACCATAACTGCCGTTTTTGGTTTCTTCTCTTCTACAAAGCTCCGTATTTTCAATGTATCTTCTACTGTTCGTAACGTAAAAATCTTCTCATTTTCTATTCCAGGAAGATTCGGCATTACCGGTCTTGCTCCCGGTGATAAAATCAATTTATCATAAGATTCCTCATATACTTTTCCAGTATCCAGATTATGAACGATAACCATTTTCTTTTCAGCATTGATGTCTATCACTTCATGATGAACCTTCATATCTATTCGAAATCTTTTTCCTATACTTTCCGGTGTTTGAAGCGTCAGTTCTTCTTTATCCACAATCGCACCGCCAATATAATAAGGCAGTCCACAATTTGCATATGAAATGTATCCGGAGCGTTCAAAAACGATTATCTGTGCATGTTCATCTAATCTTCTAAGTCTGGTTGCTGCTGTTGCACCACCTGCAACTCCACCAACAATTACAACCTTCATCCTTTCACAACCTTTCCTCTGTAAGAGCTAATACCTCCAATATTAGCAACATTTAAATATCCCATCTGTTTCAATGTAGATGTAGCACTACTGCTTCTTGCCCCACTTTGGCAATATACAAACAAAGGTGTATTTTTATCAGTTATTTTTGCAAGAACTTTCTCTATCTGTTGAAGAGGAATATTCTCACTATTCTCAATGTGTCCGGATTCATATTCTTGCTTTGTTCTAACATCTAACAACACTGCCTTTTCTGTTTTCAGAAATTCCTGGACTCCTATATTGATATCTGCTTGTTTTAAAAATCCGAAAATACTCATTGTAACATCACCTCCACTTCAGCCTTTGGTCTTGCACCGACAGTTTGTTTTACAACCTTTCTATCTTTAACGAGTACAATGGTTGGAATGCTCATCACTCCAAACTCCTGTGATAATTCACTCTCCTCATCCACAAGATTATTCCAAAAAGGTATTTACTTTATTACTTAATTAATATCCATCATTCATCCTATCAAGCATCACCATAGATTAATGACAGTTATTTCCACAAACATGATTGGCACAGGCATGTCCACCTTCTCCATGCTCATGATCATGATGGTCACAATGTACATCAGGATTATATCCAAGTGTTCCATTAATTATAGCAAGAACTGCTTCATCTGCATTCCCAGACACTCCACCATAAAGCTCGATGCCCGCTTCAGCAAGAGCCATCTTTGCGCCATTTCCGATTCCGCCACAAATCAAAGCCTCAATTCCTGACTCAGAAAGCAAACCTGCCAATGCTCCGTGACCGATTCCATTGGAATCCATTACTTCTGCTTTAACAATCTCACCATTTTCTACTTCATATACCTTAAACTGCTTAGTATGTCCAAAGTGCTGAAAAATTTTTCCGTTTTCATAAGTTACTGCTATCTTCATATCTTTCCTTCCTTTAGCTAATATATTTTTTTCTGAATTTTCTGCATATCTCCGGCATGGTCTTTCACAACAAGATCTATGTTTTCTGCTACAAATTCTATAATCCCCGCCGGATATCACTAATTGTTTCCCATTCACAATACAGTCCGAAATTTTATATCTTGCTCTCTCATATATTTCTGTGACAGTAGTCCTTGAAATATCCATGATTACCGCACATTGTTCATGACTTTGTTTTTCATAATCCACCAATCTTATCACTTCATATTCATCCACAGAAATTACAACACTTTCCGGATTCGAAACTCCTGCCGGCTCAAAACATGAATATTCCGGTTCACTACAGACTCTTCTGCATCTTTTAGGTCTTGGCATTTTATCACCTCTTATTTCCGATATATGTTGATTATATAACACCAATTTAAATAAGTCAAACAAAAAGATTAAAAACATTTCT
>ERZ860322.835-NODE-835-length-20608-cov-22.226439_pt1 | contig 20608 bp, 17 predicted proteins | sample MGYA00509979_ERZ860322 | MGnify/ENA primary metagenome ERZ860322 (study PRJEB30046, sample SAMN00715217) | human gut metagenome | study: EMG produced TPA metagenomics assembly of the A metagenome-wide association study of gut microbiota in type 2...
CTTCATTCTACCAGAGCCTGCAAGCTATGTCTCCTTTTTTGCTCTTTTCAATTTGCGCAACTTATTGTACCTTATCTATCCTTATTGTACCTTATCAATCGGGCAACCGAGATCATAAATACTGAGATTATATTCACATAAGATTTAAGCCGCAGCGGAATGATATAATCCGTTGCGGCTTGTGGTTTTATTCAGTTGTTTTCACTTTCCTCGGTTGTGGGTGGCTCGGTCTGAGCTGCCGTTGTGTTCTCCGGGGTTGCGGTTTCCGGCGCAGGAGTTGGTTCTGTGTCGGTGGTTTCGGGTTCGGTTGGTGCGTTTGCCGAGGGTTCGGGTGTGGTGGTTGCGCTTTCCGTTGGGGTGCTGCTCGGCGTTGTCGGTGCAGTCGGAGCAGTAGGCTCGGTTGACGGCTCGGCGGTCAAGCCGTTGTTCGGCTCTTGGGTGTTGTTTTGCTGTGAGCCGGTGACGGTGATAACATCGCCGTTATGAAGCGTGGCATCGTGGGAGTATGTCCCCCATTTAGGGGTGAGGGTGATAATTGTGTCTGCGGCAGCGCTTACGGTAAAGGTGAATTCAGAGGTGTCATTCACAAATATCTGCTCGGTGCAGTAGGTTTCATCACCGATTTTTATACTGCAATAGCCTGTTGCGCCTGCCGTTCCGGTGGCTTTCAGTGTTATCACGGTTGTATCGCTTGTCAGCGTATACGCTGTTCCGGTTTCGGCAAGTTCGGCTGTGTCACTACCGATTTGATAGGACAGCTTATAGGACGAGCTTTGAATCTGCGTTGTTCCCGTTGAGGTGCTTGCGGTAAACCAAGCCCAGCTTACACCGCAAAGGCAGATAGCACAGATGCAGATAGCAAGCATTGAGGGGGCGAGGATGTGCATAAGACCGTCCGAGCGCTTTTCTTTTGCTGCGTGCTTTGCCCGGTGGAAGAATACGGGGTACACCTTCATTACATTGCGCTCGGTCACAAATGGAATAAGGCAGAGGTAAAGGCAGCGGAGTTCTCTGCGCCAATAGCGATATTCGTTATAGTCTGCCGCACGGTTTATCTCGGTTAAAAGATATTGCTTCTCACGGCTGAAATGATTGACAAACTGTGCGAGTTTTAGAACAATCAGCAGAAAGGCAGATATGATCAGAACGATCAAGAGTATCAAAGCGCCGCTATCGTTGTCCATAATGATGTATCTCCTTTCGATTGTGTTTGTGTGGGCAATCAAAAGGCATAAGGCTTAACTTATGCCCTTTGATTGCCCCTCCGCCCTCGGGCGGAGGGGGTGGAAATAGGGTTTTACTTAATAATCACGGATGTGCCGCTTTGCTGTGCGGTGTGTCCCGTACCGACATAGCTAGAGAGTGCGTCAACGTTCATGTTTGTAAAGGTTCCGCCGTTGAGAACTGTGGATGTGGCATAGCTCTGAACGAAAAGCCCTTCTGTTCCGTCAAAGGTTCCGCCATTCACCGTCATTGCAGCACCGTTGGAAACTGCTTTGAAAGAATTTGAAGTTAAGGTTCCACCGTTGATTACGGCTGTTCCAAGATAGTCGTTGGAAAGGGCCCAATATCCGGTGGAGGTCACGGTCACATCATTTACGGTTAGATCGCCATATCTGCAATTCTTAATTCCACTGGAATCGGTATCAAGTTCCAAAGCGTTGATTTCCATCACTGCATGCGTAGTAGAAGCACCAGGATCAAAATAATTCCAGCCATTGGTGATAGCAAAGCCATTTCCGTTCTTTAGGACGACCTTACCACCATTGAAGGTCATCTTGCCAAAGTTTTCAACTACATGCCATGTATTTCCATTGGCCCCGTCACGAGAAATTGTTCCGCCCTCGACTACACAGACTGCATTATCTCCGTTGCGAAGTGCGGCAGTGTTGCTCTTGAGGGAGATGATTTGACCGCTTTTATCTGCGCTTGAATCTGTCAGAGTAAGATGGCCTTTATTCAGAATGGTGTGCGATCCTGCATTCGTTACAGTGCGACCATTCAGATCCAGGGTTACATCCTTATCCGCAGGGATGACGAAGTTGTTGGTCGTAATGCTGTTCGTCAGCACGATATTGACAGGAGCTGTTGCATTGCTCACAATAGCCTGCAGTTCGTCTCCCGTTGTAACTAAAATAGGATATTCAGCATCTTTGTCGTACTGATCGTCAATGCTGTCTTTCTCATATGTAGCCTGTGTAGCAACAACGGTCAGGCACATACCGGTCGCAGTTGCATTCTGATATTCGTTGCCGGCGGTTTCTAACATATGATAGCCGAAAGACCAGGCAGGAGAAGCTTCGCCGGGCTTGAGAACCTCGGGTTCAATATTGATATCCTCGCCGTTCGTATCAACCGGTGTCTTAAACACAGGCTCAAGAACCTCAGCAAGCTTGCCGGTAACACCCAACAGTTCGTTGACATACTCAAACTTTACTGCCAGATTGCCCTTGTTGACCACACGGACTTCGGGCACATAGTATGTACAACCCGGCTCCCACAGGATTTGAGTCCCCTCGGCGGGAATCTTGCCATTTACAAGGAACGGAAGAGTCTTGCCCTCGGCATTGACCCAGTTGCCGTCGTTGTCCTTCATTTGCAGTTCGATGTTCAAATTCCCCGCCTGGATCTTATTGACCCCGGTGGATGCGGTGTCGGTGAACCACGCGAAGGTGGTGCCGATGAGCATTGCCACGCACATAAGGATAGCCAGTGCGCTGGAAATCAATGCCCGCTTGGTAGATTTACTACTTGTCATTGTTGTTTTACCTCCTTATTCTAAATTTTTCAATGACAATATGTAAACACCGGTTTTACGGTGATTACACCAAAGCAATCAAAAGGCACAAGCAAACCTTATGCCCTTTGATTGCCCCTCCGCCCTCAGGCGGAGGGGACTTGAAAATCAGAATTTATTCGGGAACAACATTGTACCAGTCGCCGTTCTGAACGACCTTGTAGCCGTCAGCAATGAAGATTTCACCTTCGCCGACAGTGACATTGGATGGGTCAAACTTGTAGAACGAGCCGCCCTTGACGGTGATAGTGGCAGGGTCGCTGTCATTGCAGTTCAGCGTCCAAGCCGGGCTGACGCACTTGAAGGTGCCGCCTTCGATGGTGATCTTCGCATTGTCCTCTGCATAAATCAGGGACAGCGCGGAACCCACAGGAGCCTGATTTGCAAATTCGCCGCCCTTGATGATAATCTCGGATCTACTGGAGGCGCAGACGGCCATCGCGTAGTTGCTGACATAAGTGCCGTAAACCGTTGTAGCATCTACGGTAATCTTTGCAGTACCCGTTCCGTGAATTGCACCGGCTGTGCCGTTTGCCTGAATGTTGCCGGTCACTGTATGTTCGCCGTCAGTATATTCCACGCGATTGAGCACAGTAGCCGCATTTGCATCGTAATTGTTATCAAAGCTGTCGCTTTCCACAGTCGCCTGAGTAGCGCGCACCTCAATGCCGAGGCCGGAGACAGAGGAAGGTCTGAGCCTTGAAGCATTGGCTTCGTTGCCGACTGAGGTGGGCATGTAGATTGCTACGGCAAAGGGTTCGGACTCTTCTCCTGCTTTCAGAGTAATCCATCCATCGGTGAGCATAACATCCTTCGCCAAAGTCTTTTCGGTGGCGGCAATGGCAGCCCAAACATCCTCGCGGTTTGCAAACTTGGTCGCGGTCTCGGCAGTGCCGATCTTCAGATAATTGTCCACACGGTACCAATCGCCGTTAACATTTTTCCCTCTGTTGGAGGTGTAGTTTTTGGAGAAGCCGGCCTCATATTTCAGAGCCAGATTGCCGGCGTTTACAATCTTCAGATAGACCACCTGTGTGTAACCCGGCTCCCACAGGGCATTGTCGTCAAAGAGCTTGGTCTGATCGGTGGCTTCCTTCCATGTCTGCATATCGGTGCTGTACATGAGCTTGACATCCAGATTCCCCGCCTGGATCTTATTGACCCCGGTGGATGCAGTGTCGGTGAACCACGCAAAGGTGGTACCGATGAGCATTGCCACGCACATAAGGATAGCCAGTGCGCTGGAAATCAATGCCCGCTTGGTAGATTTGCTGCTTGTCATTGTGTTTTTCCTCCTTATTCAATATTTTCAATGACAATATGTAAAACACGGATTTTCTGTGATTACACCAAAGCAATCAAAAGGCACAAGTAAGCCTTATGCCCTTTGATTGCCCCTCCACCCGAAGGTGGAGAGGACTTGAAAAAGGTTACTGAACCTTGTTTCCGTCAATAGTAACGGTGAGATGTTCTGCATCCATGCTGTTTTTGTTTGCCCACAGCTTGGAACCGGTGTTTTTGCCGTCAGCAAATCCGTTAACAGTAGCGTTGTTAACGGTCAAGGTATAGGTGGCGTTGTAATCATTACCGATTTCAATAGCAGCTTTACCGGCAGCGCCGCTATTGCGGTCATTGAAGATGCAGTTATTTACAACGAGGTTGGTGGGGTTTTTACCATCCGCTCCGCCGTAGAGCAGGATTGCCTTACCGTTGGTGTTGAAGGTGCAGTTCTCGAAGGTCACATCCGTGCCACCCCAGGTCCAGATGGAATACTGGTTGGCCATGGTGTTGTCAAAGACGCAGTTGATGAAGGTGGCCTTGCCGAACAGGGTCAGCTTGCCCTTGATGGTGCAGTCCTTAAAGGTCAGTTCGTTGCAGACAATACCATCAAAGTTGCCTTCGCCAGCCTGAATGGTGAGGTTTTCGAATGTGAAAGAAGAGCCACGCTGATAGTTCAACTGTCCGCCCTCTGCGTTGACAGCATTTGTGACAACATCTACAGTCTGGCTGCCGTTACCGCTGAAAGTGATGTCGCGGCTCTTATCCCCCTCATTTGCAATGCCATTGTCAAGAGTGATGGTTTGATCCGAAGCAATAGAAATGTTTACCTTCTTATCGGTAGCATTCGTGATTGCATCGTTTGCCTGCTGCTGATTAGAAACGATTACGGGATAAGTAGCATCCTTATCGTACTGGGTGCCGAAGCTGTCGCTCTCAACAGTATCCTGAGTAGCAACAACGCTGATGCCCAAGTCGATGGACGGAGCAGTTGCGTCCTTCTTGTGATTGGCTTCGTTGCCCACGGTGGTAGGCATCCAGACAACCAGGGTCACGACCTTCTGGCTGTTGTCCGTGCCAGTAGCCATCAGGTGGTTCTCTGCGGTGTAGCCTTCCTTGATGAGCTTGCTGTCCGTTGCGGCGGCCACCAGAGCATCACGGTCAACGCTGCCTTCGGTCTTGTCGCCATCCAGCACTGCGAAGCGGATGTAGTCGGACAGCTTAAATTCTTTGTTGTAGACATTGGTGCTGCCCACTTCGTTGGCAATGTTGATGCCCAGCTTGTACTTCAGAGCCAAGGAACCTGCGTTGCTGACCTTCAGCACTACATACTCCACATGGCCCGGCTCCCACAAAGCGCCCTCTTTGAACACCTTGGTGTTCTTGTCGGCCTTTGTGAAGCCTGTCGTGTCGCTGTTCTTGTACTCCAATTCCACATCCAGATTGCCCGCCTGGATCTTATTGACCCCGGTGGATGCGGTGTCGGTGAACCACGCAAAGGTGGTGCCGATGAGCATTGCCACGCACATAAGGATAGCCAATGCGCTGGTAATCAATGCCCGCTTGGTGGATTTGCTGTTTTCCATCGTGTTTTTCCTCCCTATTATGTAATTTTAATGACAATATGTAAACACTGTTTTCCAGTGATCACACCGGGGCAATCAAAAGACACAAGTAAGCCTTATGCCCTTTGATTGCCCCTCCGCCGCAACGGGCGGAGAGGTTTTGGGGTAACTAAATCAGATGATTTCCAATTATTAGCGAAGATCTCTTCCAACAATCTCGTTTCTAACATTCGCGCCCGTGCAGTCACCGGAAGCAGTCACGGTAACATCACTTGCAGTGCAGTTTTCAACCGTTGCACCGCTGACAGCACAACCAATGACCTGTCCTGCATCTCGACCGGCGGTGATAGTGGTGTTTTTGACCTTGCAGTTCTTAACGGAATGTGCATTCAGGAAGCCAACAATTCCGCCGATTTTGTCGCCACAGTAATCGCCATTGTCGACATGTTTGCCGGTAACGGTAGCATTCTTTACTGTGCAGTTCTCGATGTAGCCCAATTCATTATATCCCGCAATTACGCCTGCGTAGTGGCTGGCAGTAACACTTACACCGTCAACGGTCAAGTTCTTTACAGTGCCATTAAGCCAGCCGAACAGACCGTAGGCATAGTATATATTGTTATTTGCAGAAACAACATTCAGGTTCTTTATCGTGTGTCCCTGACCATCAAAGGTACCTACAAACTGAGTTTCACCTGTCTGTCCAACAGGCGCCCATGCCATGTTTTTGAGATCAATATCATTCACCAGAACGACATTCTTCCCAGTAAAGGTTTTATGATTCTCATTGACCTCCTTGGCAAAATCCACCATATCGGAAGCATTCCGGATGATCATCGCCACATTGCATATCACATTCACATGATCGAAACTGTTATTTTCAACAGTCGAGCCGTTGTTGATGTAGCCTACAATCGCACCGGCCTCTGTGGGATGAGCGCAGCAAACGGTAACATTCTTTGCGGAGCAGCCTGTAACCGTGGCCTTAGAAGTATAACCGACAACAGCGCCGGCTTTCTTTACATTGGCAACGACCGTGCAATCCTCAACATGGCAGTTGGTCACAGAGCAATCCTCTTCAACGGCACCGGCGATAACGCCGACCATCTTCTGACCGACAATGGTAGCATTTTTCACCGTCAGATTTTTAACGCTGCCGCCGTAGCCAACATAGCCGAACAGTCCGGTATAATACTCTGTTGTATTTTCCATAGTGAAGTTGCTAATGGTGTGACCCTGACCGTCAAAACTGTTGCAGAACAGGTCAAAATTGTTAAAGCCCTTAACAGACCGACCGTTAAGATCAATGTTTATATCCAAAGCAAGGGGTTTGTTGTAGTACGCACTGACGGGTGTGCTATTCTGCATCACATAAATCAGCTCAGCGGCAGATGTGATGTGGTAAACACCATCGGCATCGGCGGCTTCGGGTGCTTTTAGCTCACCGGTCCAAACATCCAAATCGTACTCAGCATCCTTATCATACTGATTATCCTTGCTATCGTACTCAACAGTATCCTGAGTTGCTACAACGGTGATGCCAATACCGTCAATGGAAAGATCCTGATAATCATTTCCGGCGCTTTCCCACATATGACCCTTGATGGTGAAAGCATCGCCCTGCTGACCGGCAATCAGATGTCCCTCGGTCAGATTGATAGCGGCGTCATTGATCGTCCAATCAATAACCTCGTTGAGTTTAGCGTCGCCCTGAATACCGGTAATCTGAATCTTGTACTTCAGAGCAAGGTTGCCTTTGTTGACAACACGGAGCTGCGGCAGCTCGTATGTACAGCCAGGCTCCCAAAGAATTTGGTCGGCGGCTCTATTGTCTTTGGTCTTGAAAGTAAGGGTCTTACCCTCGGCGGAGACCCAGTTGTCGCCATCTTTCATTTCAAGAGCCACATCCAGATTCCCCGCCTGGATCTTATTGACCCCGGTGGATGCGGTGTCGGTAAACCACGCAAAGGTGGTACCGATGAGCATTGCCACGCACATAAGGATAGCCAGTGCGCTGGAAATCAATGCCCGCTTGGTAGATTTGCTGCTTGTCATTGTGTTTTTCCTCCTTATTCAATATTTTCAATGACAATATGTAAAACACGGATTTTCTGTGATTACACCAAAGCAATCAAAAGACACAAGTAAGCCTTATGCCCTTTGATTGCCCCTCCGCCTGAGGGCGGAGAGGACTTGAAAAATCAGCGGATAGCCGTAAGATTTGTCGCTTCCGCAACAGTTGCACCTTTCTTCATGCACTTGGTTGTATCCGTGCTGTTGAACTTGTTGCCGGAAGAAGTGATCTTATCATTGACATCAAAAGATGTACCATAATAACCGATATACGGCGCCTTAATGTCATTATTGCTGATTGTGTAGGTCACATTGCCGTTGGTCGCCGCATTATGGAACCAGAATGCGTTACCGGCATTGACATCCACCTTGTTTCCGGTCACAACGAAGGACTTGCCGTCCGTCAGCTGAATAGCACCACGATCCGGCTCGCTGACGGTGCTGACGATAGTGTTATTGGTTATAACAAAATCAGCGGTGGCGCGCTCAAGGTTGATGCCGCGGGTATAGTTGCTGAACACGTTGTTGTCCAGCGTGATCGTACCGCCCTTACCCTGCGACATGAATGCATACTGCGTGTCGGCGGGAGCGTTGAATGTGCAGTTCTTGATGGTCATGTTCACATCGAAGTTCTGGTAGCTGTACAGATTGCCATTAAAGGTGCAGCCGTCAAATTCATAGGTGGTCGAATGCAGGGTGCACTGATAGGTAGCAGAGGGCATGGACTTGATGCCGTTGAAGGTGATGTTCTTGCACTTGAGGGCGGTGTTGACACTTTCCTCAACATTCCACCAGTTGTAAGGCAGAGCAAATGTGCCGTTGACTGCGCTGAGATCGAGGGACGCACTGCTGTTGCCGCCGACAATGTTGATCTCCGTGATGTGGCGGCCCTCGCCAAAGCGGTTGGCTGCACGCCCGAAGGAGAACATACGGTTATCGGTCACTTGCTGATTGCCGTAGATCGTCCATGTGATCTTACCGCCATCAGTGAAGAACGCATTGAAGGCCTCTTCGCTCAGCGGATGCTCAACAAGGCCGCTGTTTGCAACCAGCATAGCCTTGACAGCTTCATACGCGTCCTGAATCGTGTCATAAGATTCGGCTACGCCGGCGATGCCGCTGATGGTCACGCCCTGCTTGAATTCATCTCTTTCGGCACTTGCGTCATACTCGTTGCCGAAGCTATCATTCTCATATGTATACTGAGTAGCAACAACGGTGATACCGATGCCGTCGATGGACAGACCCTGATACTCGTTGCCGGCTTCTTTCTTCATTGTACCGGAAATAGTGATAGCAGAAGTGGTTCCTGCATCCATGGTATCGGTAGCGGCTTCGCCATTGGGAAGCAGGATGCCCTCCCAATCAGCAAGAGCAACTTTTTCGGCATCACCGATTTTAACAAAGAAGTCGATAGCTTCAAGCAGTTTTGCGTTGCCGTTAACGCCGCTGATGATAACCTTGTACTTGAAAGCAAGATTGCCCTTGTTCACAATCTTGAAGGAATCAAGATTAAAGGTTGCGCCCGGCTCCCACAGAATGTCGGTGCTGTCATTGGCATCTCTAAAGCTGAGAGATTTACCGTTGAGAGAATCGCCGTTCTTGTCAACGATGTCTACATTCAGAGTACCTGCCTGGATTTTGTTTACCGCCGTGCTTGCGGTGTCGGTGAACCACGCAAAGGTGGTGCCGACGAGCATTGCCACGCACATAAGGATAGCCAATGCGCTGGAAACCAATGCCCGCTTGGTAGATTTGCTGTTTTCCATCGTGTTTTCCTCCCATTTAATGGCATTATGTAAACACTGTCTTTCCAGTGGTCACGCCAAGGCAATCAAAAGACACACGCGCCCTCGCCTATGTCCTTTGATTGCCTCTCCGCCCGTGGGCGGAGAGGACTTGGGAATTAAATCAATCTATTACTTGGAAACGACATACCACTCGCCGTCCTGCGTGGTCGTGCAGCCTGCGCCGAGAACGATTTTACCCGTTTTAGCGTTAACGGGATCAACAGTCGTAACACCGGGATTGTAGTTTTTGAAAGAGCCGCCATTGACTGTAATCGTGCAGCCTGCACTCGCGTTATCCTGATGATTCAAAACAAAATAAGTGCCGTTAGACGGAGTTGCCGTTTCAAACTTGCCGCCATTAATTGTTACGGTAGCCTTTGAGCCAGAGGACATATTTGTATACACAAAGATACAGGAAGTCCCCTCACTTGTGCCATAGAAATGGCCGCCGTTGATGGTGAGCTTGCCGTAGTTGCCTGCACGAACTGCGCTGGTCACCTTGTTGGGATAACTCTTATCCGAGCCGATAACCGCACCGGTTTGCGCAGCGCTGCTGTCGTTTATAGTAAGGTTTCCGCCTTTACCGCCGATGTACAATACGCTGCCGTTATTGGGCTTAACACCCTCTGCGTATTCCAGTTTAATGGTATGACCGTTCAAATCAAAGACAAACTTTTTGCCTGACATATAAATCTCGTCGGGAACGGTAATATCATTTACCAACTTCAAGTATACACTCTTTTTATTGAGCTTTTCGATTTGCATAGCCTGTTCGGCAGTTGCAATCAAGTAAGGATTCGCCTTTGTTCCGTTGCCGCCGTTAAAGGCGCTATCGGAAATGATCGCGGTAAAGGGAGAGAAATCATCGGTGGTAAAGGTCACATAGCCGGTAGCAGCATCATAGAAATACTGGTCATTTGCGGTCAGGCTGTTGACAGCAGCAACCTTCGTAAGCGCCATTTCATTATGATAGAAGTTAACAACATTCAGGTTCTTTCCCAGCTCCATAGACACGGTAAAGAACTTGCCGCTCTTCGCATTAACCTTGTTGCCGTCCTGATCGATCAGCTTAACCTCGGCAGTCAGTGCCTTGGTGCCAGTCACAACAGTAATGTTAGCCGGAGTTTCACCCTTGCTCTTAATCAGGGTAAGCTTATTTGCAGTCGTACTACCTGCAGGGACCGTCGTCTGAATAGTAGGCGCAGTCTCTCTGTCCTTTACCACAGTATCGCCAGTCGCAGCGACCGTTACAGTCGTTGCAACATTGTCGTACCATGTGTCAAACTGAGGCGTACCGTCCGCGTCCTTATCATAAGTATTGCCAAAGCTGTCGTTCTCCACGGTGTCCTGCGTAGCATAGACATTGATGCTGATACCATCAATGGATTCATTCTGATACTCGTTTCCAGCGTTCTTATCCATCGTACCGGAAATAGTGAAGCTATCAAAGTCAGCGGTGTCATTATTCTTAGCAGCCAAACTATGCTCGCTGCCCATAATAAAATCGGCATCGTCCAGCTTCATTGTCCAGTCGATAACTTCATTCAGCTTAGCGCTGCCCTGAATTCCGGAAACGACAACCTTATACTTCAGCGCCAAATTGCCGTTGTTGACAATTCTCAGCTCCGGCAGCGTATATGTACAACCCGGCTCCCACAGGATTTGAGTCCCCTCGGCGGGAATCTTGCCGTTTACGAGGAACGGAAGGGTCTTGCCCTCGGCATTGACCCATTTGCCGTCGTTATCTTTCATTTGCAGTTCGATGTTCAAATTCCCCGCCTGGATCTTGTTTACCGCAGTGGAGGCGGTGTCGGTGAACCACGCAAAGGTGGTGCCGATGAGCATTGCCACGCACATAAGGATAGCCAATGCGCTGGTAATCAATGCCCGCTTGGTAGATTTACTACTTGTCATTGTGTTTTTCCTCCTTATTCCAAATTTTTCAATGACAATATGTAAGCACGGATTCTCCGGAATTACACCGTAGTGGTATCGGACGGAGCCTCGTCCGTTTTCGGCGTTTCGCCGCCGTTTTGTGCCATCTGCGCTTTCATTTGCAGCAGCTCCTGCATCATGCGCTGTGTTTCGGCACGGTCGGCTTCAATCTTGTCCCTTTCGGCTTGCAGCTCCGCCTGCTGTTCTGCCTTATATTTGCGGAACAGACGGATGCAGCGGACGCCCTCTAACAGAATGAGGAGCAGGAACGGAATGAGAACACAAACGATATAGCCGGGGGTGCTTTTTAGAAACTGGAAAAATGCACCTACCTTCGGGATACGGCTGCTGTATTTACCCAGCACATACGGATAGGTAACGACGGTTTCATCGTCCGTGTCGGTTGTTGTACCGTAGGTGACGAACCCCGGTTCGCCGTTTGCATCGGTTGTGATCTTGCGGATCTTATGGGTTACGGTTTCACCGTAGTTGGAGGTATTCTGCGAGGTATAGGCGATAATGTCGCCCTCTTTGAGCGTGGAGGGGTCAACCTCTTTCACGAGTACCAAATCGCCCGCATTGAAGTCGGTTTTGCTCATGGAGTCGGACAAAACGATGAACGCCTTATAGCCGAACAGATTGCGGTCGGCACGGTCAAAGGTGGATACCGAAATAATGGTGAATATCATCATAAAAACGGCAAGCGCCACCATCAGCCACACAAATATACTTCGGATTATTTTTAATGCTTTCATTTGCTCACTCCTTATCGTTTCGGCATAGACGCAGGAACAGATTCATTTCTTTGTCCCGCTCCGGACTATACGATTCACCCGGATAAATGTGCAGTTTTATGTAACAGTTTTCGCAGAACTGAACGCTTCCGACCTCATAATACTTGCGTTCGGAAACAGGCATATCAAACGGAACGCCGGTATCGCAGCCGCAACAAGCGCATTTGTCGGTTTCTGTGTCGGGTGTTTGCATTGCTTGGTTCTTTCCTTTTTATCCGAACAGCTTATTCGGATTATTCTTCGTTTGCGTTGCCTCGGCACACAGCGTGAATGTGAGATCGAGGTTCTGCGTTTCGTTGCCGCTATTTTCGGGATAGTGGAATACTACGGTTAAATTGCGGCGCTGCCCGATTTTAAGGGTATCATCGGCAGCGACTACATTCTGCTTTGTCAGTTCGTTTGCCGTGCCGGAGTATAAAACTTTATCGCCGTCCTTTATCGTCACGGTCAGCACATCGGAAAGCCCACCCGAAACATTATCGAGATATAGGCGGTAATACACATCCCAAGTGCTGTCGTTCTCAATAAAGAAGTCCTTTACAACCGTCATACCCGGCTCAAAGAGAAATTCGTGTTCCCGAATCACGGGCTTGCCGTCGTTGAGGTTTATCTTGACCTCGCCTGTGTGGAACAGGTTATTCTCAACGGAAACGGAAGCATATACAAGGGCAAAGGTGGTGATGCAAAGGCAAACGGCAAGAATAATAATAGCAATAATTCCGCCCGTCAGCCTTTTAGCGGTTTTTGTTTCAGACATTTTCCTCATCCTCCTTACGCCTACGGACTACAAGCAGGAGAATCATCATACTGCCGGAGCAAGCGGCAAGCACCGCCCACAGCAGAATGTTTGAGGTATCGCCTGTTTTCGGGGAGTCGTCAAGGTTTCCTGTTTCCTCGACCCACCATTTGAAATCGGCAATCAAGTCCTTGTTCTGATAGTCATTGCCTACGCTTGTATCTAAATAAGCCGTGATTTCATAGTACAGCTCGTCGGTGGTGGATTTCTTGGACGCCAATTTGTGCGTCAGACTTTCGGGCATATCCCGCATTAAACCGTCATACATCGTTTCGCCCGTGGAGAGCAGCTTGATCCGCACCTTCAGCACTTCGGCTAATTTCTCATAGCCGGGGCGAACAGTGGCTTTGTAATGCACGGTGATTTTATCGTGGTAGGATACCCGCACACAGAAGTATTTTATTTCTGCGTCACCGGGGAACATATTGCCCACCTGAAACGGCGTGTTTTCCTCCGGCTGCTTATTGTACAGCTCGATGGTCACTGCTTTCTTTACTTCGGCGGTCGTGCTTTGCGTAGGCTGCACGGCAGAGGAAGAAGTATCGGCGGAGCTGCTCGGCGTTTTCGTTTCGGAGCTGTCCGGCGCTTGGCTGTTGCTCTCGCTGCTGTCGGGCTTGGTCGTGTCCTCGTCCGGCGTAATCAGATTATCCGGCACGGTCATGGTGGCAGGGGTATTGTTCGCCAGCTTGTTATACACAAGTGTGCCGCCGAGGGCTAAAAGGCTGAGTCCGAGCAGGCAGGCAAGAACGATAATTACTATTTTGATTTTCTTTTTCTGTTCCACTCCGGCTTACTCCTTTACTCATAAAATTTGCTAAATGTTCTGCTGTGTGAAGCGGTCGGCGGTTATTTGCCGTCCGCGTTGTTATTATCGCCGTTATTCTGTCCGAACACGGAGAACACCGGCTGAAAGACCATATGATACACGGTGTTTACATTGACCTCATCGTTTGGATAAATACCCCTAAGCACCTTGGCAGCCATTGCCACTGTGTTGTCAACAAGGTTCCAAACCAACATTTTAAGATTGCATCTTTCAGAAAATTGGGACAGTCCGTTTACTGATTGCACAAGCTCCCAAAAGGCTTTTCCGTTCTGCATACGCTGCTGCACGACCGCCGGTGTGTAATATTCCGAATTGCAGAAGTGCCAGTAGAAAAGAGTGCGGTCATGATCGGCAGTCAAGTAGTTCCAGTGCGGCAGCCACAGCAGCCAGCAGAGATTATCTAAGCTCTGCAAATCCTTTACTCCGGCAGATAGGCTTTTCGGGGCATTGGCAATTTTGCGGGCAATTTCATTGTCGATGGTTAGGAAGCAGGCGGTGAGCAAAGCTTCTTTGTTCTTGTAATGCTCATACACCGTCGGTGCATTGATTCCGGTTTCCGCCGCCAACTTTGGATAGCTGAAATTCTGCATACCTCCGACAGCAACAAGATGCTGCGTCGCTTTAAGAATAATGGATTTTAACTGTTCCGGGGTTCTCTGCGGCACCATGCTGCGCTTCCTTTCATCAATTTTTGCCATGACTTAAAGCCCTTTATGAAACAACGTAAAATATATTTCCCGCCACCTATGCGGGAAATATAAAATTACAATTTCTTTCGTAGAGTTTGGCACTCTGTGAGGGCTATTCACCCAACATGCAAGAATATTATAGCGCCTTTCTGTGAAAAGTCAAGTGACTTCGATTGATTTCTGTCATTTTACAAGAAAATTTCGGAATTTTTGTTGTCGAAACACGTCAGTCAAGCTTCTGTGTCATTTTTGATTGGTTACCAAAAATCTGCTGCATAAAAGCGCTTTTGCGCAGAGTTTTTAGTTGAGTGCCAAACTCTACGAAAATTTTGAGCCGCGGTTTACAAGACTGCGGCTCTTTTTGTTTGAAAAATTGCGTCGCCGCAGCCATAAATCATTATATAAAAACCGCACATTCCCTGTCGAATGTGCGGATATAAAGGCAGCCCCGATGAGTTTCAGATTTTCTCTGTACTCATCGGGGCTTTTTGCATTTCAGATATTGACTTTTATTCGGCAGACACCGCTGCTCACTTCTCTTGTCAGTACAGCATCAGGGATTTTGGCAAGCCATTTTTTGCTGAAATTCGTGTTTCCGTAATAACAATCAAAGCTTGCAACGGGCAGCACCACTCACTCACTATCATTGCTCTTATTTGCTTCATAGTAGGCAACCGTATTGCAGACTACTTCTAAAGGAAAGGTGTTTAAGTCAAGGCTTTTCAAAGCGTCGTATTCTGACTGCGGCAAAACATATTCCTCCGTTCTAAGCGCGCCAAGCTCCAACGCATCGGCAAGAATGTCATCAAGGCGCAGCGCCCACGCCGCTTTGGTATTCAGCGCAAATATCGGCACTTGCAGTTGCCGGACTTTCTTTTTCCATTCCGCCTTAAAGCCTTTGCTGATTCCTGCCACGGTGTTTTTTGCGTTTGCGCTGACGGCATCGGGGTGCTTTTTTACAAACCGGATAACATTTTGAATATGCCTGTAATGCCATCCCTCGCCCTTGCTGTTTACAAGCTCGGGAAACCTGTCGGCAAGCTCTCCGAAGTTCACAAAAGGGGCTGACTCATTCTTGTCCGGGATACTGCACCAAGCAAGGAGCGCACTTCGTGCATACACTATAAGTTTGTAGGGTATCTGGAACTGCCAAGCCTTGGGAGCGGGCGCAACTACCGAGAAGAAACCCGCAAGGGCGTTGCCGTGGAATATGTTCCGAATGCACAATCGGCATAACCAAAAAAGAGCAGGACAGATCCTGCTCATACATACGAAGAGGCACAAAAGCGCAAAAAGAAATCGAGTGTCCTCATCCAACTCTCAGGTTGGTTAAGAACACTCGATATGGTGCGAGTGCTGATAACGGATTTCATAAAACAACGAATTAACCGGCGGAAACACACATATTTCCTCGCACACGAACAGCTTCTTTAGAATTTTATTCGCACATTCGATTTTTACTGGCCTATCCGATACAATGATAACACAAGGAGGGCAGAATATGAAACAGAAATATCATCTTGCAATGGATGATGCAGAGCGGCGGCTTCTCATTGGAAGTCTGAATGATCTGCGCAGCAGGCTCTTCACAGAGGGCAGATATACCGACGCTGTTGACGAAGTGCTGCTGAAAATCATCGGTGCAAAGCGCAAGAAGTTCAAGATTGTATATACGGAATGAATGGAGGGAAGCACTATGACGGAGTTTGAAAAACTGGGCGGCACATACCGACAGGCGGGTGATTATTATCTGCCGAATCTAGAGATTGATAATCAAATCGAGGTGCAAATTGGTGTTTGGGGACAACGACACCGGCGATTTTTGAAGGAGAACCACCGGGTGAGATACTACAATCTGTTGACCACCGGGACGCTGAACGATTATCTTGCTGAGGTGGAATCCCTGGTACAGGCGATGTTTGATACGCTTGTGAAGGAACTGTCCGAAAAAGAAAACTTGAACGAAAAACTCAAGGCAAGTGACCCGCTGGAATGGGTCAGGCGGAGCAATAACATCCGCAATCGAGCCACAGAAATCGTAAATGCAGAGGTCATTTTCGTGTGAGCAGCAACAAAGTTTGATAGAAATCAGAGGCGCAGTCAGATGCAGGTAAGCACCGGCTGCGCCCCTTTTTCGTTGCTCTGAAATAGGTCTGCATTATCTTAGCGAGCAGACTGTTTGTACTCCTCCGGAGCAAAACAGTGCGTCGCCCCGATGCCTGCGCCATCTGAGCGAGCAGTGCCTTTTTACTCCGTTCTGCCGAACTGCGCAAAAGGCCTCGTTAGGGGCACCCTAAGACCCGGTTACCCGATGCCGAAGAATCGGTCGAAGAAACCCTTCAACTTTTCAATGATGGTCTGCTTCTTCTCTGCACGGTTTCCACCGCCGAAGCGGGAGATCGGCGGCATCAGCCGGTCAATATCCGTGCCTGTCGTTTTGACAGAGCCGTCACGGAAAGAGCTCTCCATAAAGCGGCGAGTCTCATCGTCTTTCAGGTTTTCTTCCTGAATGATTGCAACAAGCTGCCGTTCTTTTTCTTCGGCGACAAAGGTGCGCCATTCCAGCATCACATCTGATACATCGTTGATTCCGGCAATGAAGGTTTCGATCAGTGCCTTCTTGCTGCGCAGTTCCGGACTAGCGTCCACTGCTTTGCGGATTGTGATAAGCACTTCCTTGTCATCGCAGTGTGAATCGTGGTATTTCTGTACCAGAAGCAGGATGTAGTCAATATTGATCTCGATCTGCTTGATTAGCTCGATTTCAAAAACGATGTCATCGGTGATGTCCTCTTTTTCGCCACCGGGCTTGCGGTTTTTCCACTCATCCCGTAAGTCCTGATAGCGGCCAAGATAATCCTGAAAATCCCGCTCACTCAAAATTTCGCTTCCGGCAAACTCGTCGAACGAAGTCAGCAGGTTGCGCATACGCAGAATCGCACCGAACAAAACGATAAACTCCTTCTGCCGCTGTTCGCCGGTAATGCGTTCCTCTGTCAGCGGAAATTTCGTTGTCAATTCCTCAATCATATCCTGGTAGCCTGGGTGATATTTTCCGTCGGCGTCCTCGTAGCCAAAGTAGTAATCCTTAAAGCCACGCATCAGGACGATACCGCCCGCTTCCTTATCGCCAAACAGAGAAATTGCATCGTCGGTGCGCTTTTGCAGATTGCGGAAGCAAACGATGTTGCCGAACACCTTGATGGAGTTGAGAATCCGGTTGGTGCGGGAATATGCTTGAATCAGCCCGTGCATTTTCAGGTTTTTATCCACCCACAGCGTATTCAGCGTCGTGGCGTCGAAGCCGGTCAGGAACATATTGACCACGATCAACAGGTCAAGTTCCTTGTTCTTCATCCGCAGGGAAACATCCTTATAGTAATTCTGGAATTTGTCCCCGTCTGTGGAATAGTTGGTGTGGAACATCCCGTTGTAGTCACGGATGGCCGCATCCAGAAAATCACGGGAACTTTGGTCAAGTGCGGAGGTATCCTCCGGATTCTCCTCGTCAAGAATACCATCCGTTTCTTCCTCATTCGCTCCATAGCTGTAAATGACGGCAACCTTCAGCCGCTTCTGCGGATTTTCCGCCATTTGCCTCTGAAACTCGGCGTAGTAGAGCTTTGCAGCATCCACGCTGGACACGGCAAAGATGGAGTTGAACCCGCTGACCCGCTGCTTCTGCTTGATTTCCTCGATCTGCTGCTTGCTGCCGGCAGAGGCAACCTCGGCGATATTCTGCAATACGCTGTATGTATAGGTTTTATCACCCCGGTAGGTCTTCTGGTCAAAATGCGTCAGAATGTAATCCGTGACCAGTCGGATGCGTTCCGGGGCAAGAAACGCCTTTTCCCGGTTGATGTCCCAAACTTCCTTGTCGTCAATATCCGGCTCGGCATCCATTGTCTTGATGTAGTCCACCCGGAAGGGCAGCACGTTTTTGTCATTGATGGCATCCACGATGGTGTAGGCGTGAAGCTGGTCGCCGAACGCTTGCGCTGTTGTGCGAAGCGTAGGGTTCTTGCTTACGCCTGCATTGACTGCAAAGATGGGCGTGCCGGTAAAGCCGAACAGATGGTACTTCTTAAAGTATTTGGTGATGGCTTGATGCATATCCCCGAACTGACTCCGGTGGCACTCATCAAAAATGATAACAACTCGCTTATCAAAAACGCTGTGTCCGGCGTTCTTCTTGATAAAGGTGGCGAGCTTCTGAATGGTGGTGATAATGATTCTTGCATTGTCATCCTCCAACTGGCGCTTCAAAACCGCCGTGGAGGTGTTGCTGTTGGCAGCGCCTTTTTCAAAGCGGTCATATTCCTTCATCGTTTGATAGTCCAGATCCTTGCGGTCCACAACGAAAAGCACTTTGTCAATATAGTTCAGCTTGGTGGCAAGCTGCGCCGTCTTGAAGGAAGTCAGCGTTTTGCCGCTGCCGGTGGTGTGCCAGATGTACCCGCCGCCTGCTACGGTGCCGTATTTCTTATAATTGTTGGCGATCTCAATGCGGTTCAAAATGCGCTCGGTGGCGACGATTTGATATGGCCGCATCACCAGCAGCATATTTTCCGCCGTAAATACACAGTAATGGGTAAGAATATTCAGAATGGTGTGCTTGCAGAAAAAGGTCTTGGTGAAGTCTACAAGGTCCGGGATAATGCGGTTATTCGCATCCGCCCAGAACGAAGTGAACTCAAAGCTATTGCTGGTTTTGGACTTCTTGGCTTTCTGCGCTTTGACATCCTTGATATGGTTGAAACGGGTGGTATTGGAATAGTACTTCGTATTCGTTCCGTTGGAGATCACGAAGATCTGCACGAATTCATACAGCCCGCTGGACGCCCAGAAGCTATCCCGCTGATAGCGGTCAATTTGGTTGAAGGCCTCCCGAATGGGAACGCCCCGGCGCTTTAGCTCGATATGGATCAGTGGCAAGCCGTTGACCAATACCGTCACATCATAGCGATTGTCATGAGCTGCCCCCTCCTCTGTGGAGATGGCATACTGGTTGATGACCTGCAGGCTGTTGTTGTGTATGCACTTCTTGTCAATGAGCTGGATATTTTTGCTTTCCCCGTTATCCCGGCGGAGCACCTGCACATAGTCCTCCTGAATCAGGCGGGTCTTTTCGAGAATACCGGAGTTTGTGTTTGCCAGCACCTCGTCCCAGAAACGCTTCCATTCGCCGTCCGTAAAGCGATAGTTATTCAGCTTTTCCAGCTGCGTCCGCAGATTGGCAATCAGGTCAGCCTCTTTATGGATGGTCAGGCGCTCATAGCCCAGCTCGCAAAGCAGACGGATAAACTCCTTTTCCAAGTCCGCTTCGCTCTGGTACGCCTCCGAGCGCTTCGCCTGCGGCTTGTATTCGGTGACAACAGTGCTTTCACTGCTCTGGGCAACGATGTTGAAATAGCTCACGGGCTACCTCCTTCCGGGTCAATCTGCCGGTGTAAAAGTCAGCAGCTTGTCCCTGTAATATTCATATTGTTTCTGCCGTGCTTCGATTTCGGCGGGCAGGCCGGAGGAAAGGTCAGTGCAGAGGGTGTCAAAACGGTCGAGCGTTGACACGATGCGTTTTTGTTCTCTTATCGTGGGTACACAGAGCGGAATACTCAGCAGGACCTCTCCGCTCAGGTGTGGAACACCTGCTCCTCGCTTCATATCATTGAGGGTTTGCTCCATATTCTTTAGAGCATAATACAAGAACTTCGGAATCATCAGACTTTGCTTTGTTTCAAACCCAAAACAATCTGTGACAAAGATAGGCTCATTCCAATATGAAACAAATCCGGCAGATGCGCCGCTTCTTGCAACAACGACAGCTTCACCTATATGATTTGACCGGTCAATATAATAAGCTGGTTCTTGTCCGCCAAGGATGACCGGAATATCTCCGGGAATCGAATCTTTCTTCGTGATATACTCGCCTCTAAAGACATTTGCAGCCAGAGAAAGTTCTACAAAAGCATACCCAAAAACATATTGACACAGTCGAATCAAGGCACTATACTCGTCTGTCTGTCTGTCTGTCTGTCTGTCTGTCTGTCTGTCTGTCTGTCTGTCTG
>ERZ860322.838-NODE-838-length-20514-cov-5.013784_pt1 | contig 20514 bp, 30 predicted proteins | sample MGYA00509979_ERZ860322 | MGnify/ENA primary metagenome ERZ860322 (study PRJEB30046, sample SAMN00715217) | human gut metagenome | study: EMG produced TPA metagenomics assembly of the A metagenome-wide association study of gut microbiota in type 2...
GCACAGCGGACTCTGACTCCGTATGTGAGGGTTCGAATCCTTCTCCCGCTGCCAACAAAAGTCCTGAAGCTGCAAGGCTTCGGGACTTTTCTTTCGCCTTCTACCCTTTATTTTACCCTTTAACCGTTTTGAGCTTTTCCATAGACAGTGCGCTGCATGTATGCTTCCATGCGGTTTGCACTGTCTTGTTTCATTTTTTCTGAAACGTGACCGTACACATCTAAGGTGAATGCTGCGGTTGCGTGTCCGAGATTTGATTGTACGGTTTTCACGTCATCACCATTTTGAAGACACAGCACTGCGTATGTATGGCGTAAGCTATGGACATTCGCCTTTTCCGCGCCGATCTGCTTTGCGATTTTTTTAAAGTGAGCATACACGGTCTGCGGGCAATAGTGATCACCGAACTCTGTTGTAAAAACAAACCAAGTCTTTTGCTCTTCAACGGAGTTCCATCCGCGCCATGCAAGACCGGCTTTCATGCGCTGCTGCACTTGGATTCTTTTCTGCTCCTTCAGCATATTCATCAGCATCGGCGGTGGGGTCAGCAAACGCTCTTTATCATTCTTTAAGGGAGCTAATGTATAGCCTCCTGCCTCTTTGGTGCGCTTCAAAAGCTGGTGATAAATGCGGATCGTGCCACGCTCGAAATCAATACAGTCCCATGTTAACCCGATGGCCTCAGATTCTCGTACACCGCTGAATAGTATGAATTTCAAAATGACGCGATAAGAGTCCTGTTCGACTAACATCGAAAACTTTTGAATCTGCTCATCTGATAGAGTTTCGATGTCTTTTCTGACCTTACGTGGAAGCGTGGTCAATTGAGCCGGATTTGATCGAATCAGTTCATTCCATACGGCTTGATTCAGAGCCTTACTGAGAACGCCGTGCACATTCCTGATTGTTTTTGGCGATAGAGCGTTTTCGCCATTTTCTCCACGCTGAAGGCGGTTGTAGAGTGTTTGAATTATATGTGGCTTCAAATCAGAAAGATGGTATTTGCCAATGTATGGGATGATGTGGTATTTGCAGGCAATCTTGTAATTTCGTATCGTCCCGTATTTCTTATCGCCCATGTATTCCTTCAACCATATATCAAGCCATTCATTCACAGTCATTTTGCACGGCTCCTGATATGACCCATCGTCGATCTCTGCTATGATTGCCGTGAGTTTTTGCCGCACTTCCTTCTGCGTCTTGCCGTAGACCGATTTTTGAATTTGCTTTCCCGTTCCGGGGTTAATACCGAGGGTATAGCGTGCTTCCCAAAGCCCGTCAGGGCGCTGACGGATCGTGCCGCCGCCCTTGGCTCCTTTTGTTTTTCGTGTTGCCAATGTTTCCTCCTTTTCTTCTGAAATCATAAAACGGCCAGTCAGTCCGTTGTTTTATCGCTGTTTGTCGCTGTCGAGCCATGCGACAAAGTCTTCGAGCGGCAGCTTGCCTGCTACGCAGGCGTCGCGCTTTTCCCGCGCCGTCTTCGACCATGCGGTGAACTCCACCTTGCTCATCGTTCCATACCGCACGCGGGCGTTGTGTGCCTTGTAGGAGCGTGTAAACTCCCGCGCGGCAGGATTCTTCATTTGCCTGCTCTGATACTGCACGACGGCTCCCATTTGGCGGCAGGTCTTTTCCGAGCCTTCCATCAACCGTGTGCAGTAGTCCTGCGTGATGTTGCCGGTCACAACAAAGTACCTGCCGCAGTTTTTGCACTTATGGATCGCCAGCGGCAGGCGGAGACAGTACGCTTTCAAGTAGTTGTAGAGGTCGCGCACGGTGTTTGGGTAAAGCACCTCGCGCAGCGCAGTCTTGATCCCGCGCTCCCGCAGTATCTCCACGCTGTAATGGTAGGCGCTGTTATACGCTGGGCTGTCCAGCATGACCTCCTCTGTGGCAAGCTCGCCGTACCTCATATCGTCGAAGCGGAGCAATGCATCGTAGTGCGCCTCACGGTATCTCTCTGCCGTGGAGTAGTCCGGCTGATAGCGGTCATCCAGGCATCGTTCGATCAGCGCCTTTGCATCACGGACGATGGCTTCAAAATCGTTGGCGAATGAAAGGACAATCGTTGCGTCAGCATCTTGACCGTGTGCGTATGTGGATTCCAGCTCGCTCAGCTCCTTTGCGAGCAGCCCAAAGAACGGATGCACTTCACAAAGCGGCAGCGACAGCTTCAGCAGCTTCCTCCATGCGGCCTCGTCCTTTTTCGTTTGTACCAGCTTATTGATCTCAGATAATACGCAATAGGCCTCGTAAAAGTCCGCATCGTAAAGGTCAATGAGACATCGGCCGAGATCCTGCGTTTGATCGAGATAGGTCATGCGGCATCCCAGCGTCTTGTCATACAGTGCAAAGCATTCTTTTCGTTCCGGGGTGATGTAATACCGGAATTCCATATGTTCAGGAAAGATCATGTCTGCCTCCTGCTAGATACAGCAAAATATGTACGATAAATTATCTATTGACTTTTTCTTACTAGCATTATACAATCATACCATAATAGTTACATTGTGTATTATAGTCTTTATAGTCCATAATGTCAACTACAATTTTCGAGGAGGACACACATGAACAACAACTATGAAAATCTTCCCGCGGTGCTGAATGCCAATCAGCTCGCGGCGGCGCTGGGCATCTCGCGTGCGGGAGCGTATCAGCTCCTCAACACGGGGACCTTTCCCACGCTGCGCATTGGCAAGCGGCTGCTTGTGCCGAAGGACAAGCTCATCGACTGGATCGAGCAGAACACAGGCGGTGGGAATGGCAACTGAAAAAGAAACGACTGCCCCGATTCCATCTGTTGCACCAGATGGGGAGCAGCCGTCCGCGCTTGCACGCACAGACAGTATAACAGACATTGAGGAAACGCACAAGCAGTTTGGAAAGATCCAGATCATGACCATGCCAGAGCTGATGGAAACGCGCTTTCCGCTTCGTCCTGCGGTCATCGAAGGACTGCTGCCGGCGGGGACTTATCTCCTCGCCGGCGCGCCGAAGATCGGCAAGTCCTTTCTAGTTTTGCAGATGGCCTACCAGGTGAGCATGGGCGAGCCGTTTCTCGGCTTTTCTTCCCGGCAAGGTACGGTTTTGTACCTTGCCTTGGAGGATACTTACGAGCGATTGCAAAAGAGACTCTCGCAGATGACAGACAGCGACAGCCCAAAGCTGAAGCTGTCCGTCATCTCCGAAACCCTGGAGGAGGATTTGACGGAGCGGTTGAGGCTTTTTCTTCTGCATGAGGCCGATACCGTCCTTATCGTCATTGACACCTTGCAGCGGATTCGAGGAAAGATACCAGATAGCGGCAGCTATGCCGCCGACTATGAAACGGTAGAAAAATTGAAGGAGATCTCAGATCTCTATGGGATCGCGCTGCTGTTGGTCCATCACACGCGTAAGGAGGGTGCGGAGGACATATTCAACACGATCTCTGGTACAAACGGTCTGATGGGTGCAGCAGATGGTGCGCTGCTCCTATACAAAGACAAGCGCACAGCCTCAGACGCCGTCTTGGAGGTGGTCGGGCGCGACCAGCCGCAGCTTCGACTGCATCTCCAGTTTGCTGCTGCGCATCTGTGCTGGGAGCTGCTTGAGGCGGAAACAGAACCTTACAGAGAGCCTCCATGCCCTCTGCTTGAATTCCTTTCTCGGCTGGTGAACGAAGAAAACCCAACGTGGGACGGCACGGCGACGGAACTTGCGCAATGTCTTTCAGAGATGGATAACGAGTGCAGCTTTACGCCGAACTGGATCGTGCGTACGCTGAACGCGCGGCAGGATACGCTGCTGCGGAAATACAACATTCGCTATGTTGCCCACCGCACGAGAGAGGGCAAGAGCCTTTCGCTGCGGTGGGACGGTGTACGGTAATGTACGGTATGTACGGTAAAAATGGGAGTAGGGGTATCCCCTCAAAATACCGTACATTATCGGACATACCGTACACCGGCAAGGTCATTTTCCGTGCCGTAAGGCAGCGGGAAATGACCACTTGAGGGAGTCCAGAGGGAACGGCTGGCACACGGATTTTGGCACAAAGTCTAGTGTGTTATACCCATCACGACGGGGGACGGGAAAACTGCGCGGGGACGCCGCTCCCCGCGCAGCTTTGACCGGGCCGAAAAAGAAGGACGACAGATGACGGTATCGTCATCTGTCGGGCGCGCTTTTTCAGAAAGTCGTGGTGGGGATTTTCCGCTCCCTCGTCCCCAAAACGATGACAGGAGGAACAGCGATGGCTTATGCCATTTTACGATTTGCCAAGCATAAGGGCGGCGCATCCAAGGCGCTGAGTGCCCACCATGAGCGGACAAAGGAGGAGTATACCAGCAATCCGGACATCGACAAGAGCCGCATTGCGCAGAACTATCATCTGGTGACTCCGCGCTGGAGCTATGAACAGGAGATCAAGCACCGTATCCGGATGGCTGGTTGCAAGGTGCGCAGAGACAGTGTGAAATTCGTGGACACGTTAGTGACGGTCAGTCCGGAATTTGCAGAAGCTCACACAGCCGAAATGCCGGAGTATTTTGCAAGGGCATTTGACTTTCTCAAAGAGCGCGTGGGAGAGGAGAACATTTTCTCCGCTGTGGTGCACATGGATGAGAAGACGCCGCATCTGCACTTGTGCTTCGTGCCGCTGACGAAGGACAAGCGGCTGTCCGCAAAAGAAATTCTCGGCAACAAGAAAAGTATGATCCGCTGGCAGGACGACTTTTACGCCTGCATGGCGGAACAGTGGCCAGAGCTGGAGCGCGGCGCGCCCGCCGTTGAAACAAAGCGCAGGCACCTGACGCCCCAGTGGTACAAGAAAGTGACCGTGATGGACGCCAAGCTGGAGAAGCTGGAAGCGGCCCTAAACGGTATCAATGTGCTGAACGCGGGCAAGAAGCGCGAGGAGGCCGTTGCACTGCTGGCGCAGCTCTTGCCGGAGGTAGAGTCCTTTCAAGCGGAAATTCAGCGGATGCAGAAGGCTGTGACGCAATCACTTTCCATGCAGCGATGCAATGCCGAAGAAAATGAAGTGCTGAAAGACGAACTGGCCGCCGAGCGCCGCAAAAGCGCTGAGCAGCGCGCGAAGCTCGCTGTGCTGGAGGAGCGTTACAAACGGGCAGAAAAGATACTGAGGAATGTGCCGAAGGAGATGATAGAAAGAACTAAGGACAAAAAGAGAGACAGGAGTGATAAGTGAAAAGACAGCCGCGGTGATCGAGCTATCAGCGTTTCTGAGGAGTTTAAGCGCCTTCTGCATCTCTTTTTAACATTATGGAAAGGATCTCTTGTGTGACAGTCACAAAATGGATTGCAATAAACCAGCATGTATTGTATAGTATAAAATATACTTATAAAAGCAATGTCGATCCAACTGCTATGAATACGAACTGCTTAATGATCTGTTGCGTTACAAGTTGCACTGACCCTTTACCGCCAAGTTGTTTTGGATGTAAATAAATGATAGCAGCCCTGTAACTAAAGCTTTTGAAATAGGTCCAAGCAATTAAAACACAGTGAGTAACGATAAGTATTGATTCTCACCGCCCCTATTCAATTTAATACATACAATTTAATTAATCTGTATTTTGTACTCAGCGATATCCAAACACTCATTCACACATACAATATTTGTAATTCATTAAATTACATTTATTTCAGGAGAATTTAGATTATAGAAAACCAATTTTCTATCCATTGATACCTAATTTTGAAAATCTATTTCACATCCCGGTACAATACATCTTTCATTATGAGGAGGGAAAGTGCATGAAAAAGAATTGCTTTCTATTTTTCTTAACCATTGTAGCCTTATTTACTCTTAGCAGTTGTAATCAAATCGGCTCTATCAACCCAGCCGAGATTTCTGCTGAACACTTTACGGATGGAAATCATACTCGTGACGATGAATATGCCGCATCTTTTCCAACCAAGTTTGTTGCTTTGGATGGATTGAACATTCACTTTGCTGCGACTATCTTTGATGAAAGAGATTCTCCTGAACTTGCCAAGCAGATTGCAGCTGACTATGCCGCTCTGGCAAAACTGGGCAACAGTTTGACCAAGTCTGTGGCTGTATACCTGGTCGGGGAAACCACCACCAGCAATCCGGTTGCCACAACTTCCGGCCTGTTTTGCACACCCGAATCTGTCCAGAACGGTACATATCGTCCGTTCCTGACATCCTGCACATTTGATTTGGCCCCTTGGTGGCAGTGTGTCGGTTTGAGCAAGACCGTGTTTGAAGAAACTGCGGTTTCTTCAGACGAACTGGCCAAACGTTTAAATGCTTATTACGATCAGCACGAAAAGCCCTATCTACTCACCCTGTCCCCTCTCTATTTTATTGAGAATTTCTCGGATTCAGAAACCATAGATCTTGCGGTGCAGTCTGCCCAGTCCCTTGCCGCATATATTATGTCTCTGGATAATGTAAAAGCCTTTCTGACGGAAGGTAACAATTTTGAGTATCGCAACGAATGGTTGAAAGAACTTGGTATCACGGTAGACACTGAAAACATCAGCACCACTGAGGCAGCCTACCTTTCCAGTCTTTCTTTCATTACTGCTAAGGAGATTCCTTTTATTATCGAGGAACAAAATTTCCAACTGAATCTGCAAAGTGTAGACTGGATGCCTACCGCTGATGATGTAACCTACTTCCTGGTTGATTTCTATAGCGATGTGAATCAGCTTTATAACTATCTGAAAGAAAATGCGCCTAAGCATTATGAAGCCTTGCAGCAGCCTGATTTTCGTCAGATTTCTGTTTCTGTTTTTGACAGTGACTCCGATAACAATTCATTTGCAAAACCAGACGGAAGTAAAGCTGTTGTGCTCGCTCATGAAGGTGCTCTACATGAGCTTACGCACTGCTTGATTCCAGCAAATGATGCAAGTGAAAAGCGCTGGTTGTGCGAAGGTCTGACTACATATTTGTCTGCACCTTATCTCTCATATGAAATCGCCCCACAATACATTGATCCATTTGCAAATGAGACCGAAATTGCAAAACTAAAAAGTCCCTACATTGAATGCAGCAAAAAAATTGCTGCCAGATATGAACAGATGACCGGTCAGACCATTTCCGAGATTTATACGACAGAACATCCCATCTTCCTTATTTACCAAGCAATCGGTTACGAAGCAGTTCTTCATCCAGAAACATTCCGAGACATTCAATTTCCAAGCGTAACACAATCTGTAGATAAGCGCGCTGGTGTTTCCAGTGGTTATATTGGAAATCAACTCTCTTATTTAGAATCTATGGTTTTTGTTCAGTATCTGGTGGAAAAACACGGTCTAGACGCGATGATTGAAGCTGAGATGGATAACAAGACCTATCGTGAACTGTTCCCGGATGCTGCCGCATTCCAAGAAGAGTATGACAACTTTGTGGCACAGATTAATTTCGATTAAATATACAGAATAACTTCCTAATACTTACATAATCAACTGCCAATTTCATGTAAAATTCTTCCTGAAATCTCCGCGCAGTTACAAACCATGTGGTAGCAACTTCGCGTGGGGATAAAAAAATCACAAACTTCCACTCGGATTCAGGTAACGTGCTCTCTTGATATTTTCGATGATAGACAAACGGAAGTGATGGAAATAACAAGGTGTGGCGTTAGCAACCACCCCCCCTCCGGCGTATAGTATTTTAGCGGTTTATCATGTCACGCAGCACGACTTCCTCCGCTGCATTTTGGATATTGTTCATCGCACCGACCCACGCCATTTGATCTTCTTCCTTCAACTGCTCGGTAATACCTTGTGCCTGTGCCATCTGCTCAATTAGAAGCCGCAGCATTTCATTTGCCTCACGGTCGATCTTGTTGAGGTGGTGCGCCAGCTCACCAGAGGTTTTTAGATTGATATAGGTCACTCGGCGATGCGCCTTTAGATACTTTAGTCGCATGCGCCCAAAGCGCCCGTAGGGCACTATTTCCTCTGTCGGCATCAGCAGATCCGGTAGGTAATAATCATCGTATTTCGTATAAGTAATTTTCATTGTTGACCTCTTTTTGCTTTCAAAATTTACCCTTGTTTTTACCCTTTATAGAATTGGATTTTATAAAACAACTGGACTGACTGATGCAGATTGTTTTACGTTTCAGACTGTTTTACACATAATAGTATGGGAAAAGGTGATAAAAACACCGGAGTCGCTGTTCGAATCCTTCTCCCGCTGCCAAAGAACCGCAGCCGAAAGGTTGCGGTTCTTTCTTTTTAGTGCATGATTTAGGCACTTTTGACGCAGAAAAGTTACATTTGCATTTTGACAGAATACGTTTTACCCCTAAGTTTACCCCAATTAAAAGTTTTACCCCTTAACGGGGACAAAAGCAGCTCCGCCGATGATGAGATCGACGGAGCTTTTTTCATGCCTTTTTGAGATTTTCAAAATAGCCCTGCATCCGGGCGGCGCTGTCCTCCTTCATGCGCTCTGAGACGTGGCTGTAAACGTCCAACGTAAAAGCGGCGGTCGCATGGCCGAGATTTTCTTGTACGGTCTTCACGTCATCGCCATTTTGCAGGGAGAGCACGGCGAAGGTGTGGCGCAGATCATGCACACAGGCGTCCGGCGCTCCTGCGTTGGCTGCGATCTTCTTGTGATGCGCATAAAGTCGCTGCGGGTGCAGGTGGTCGCCGAGCACGTTTGTGAAAACGAGCCGACAAGCGGCGTACTGCTTGGCAGGGTCTATCCAGTCCTGCCAAAGATCACCGGCCTGTAAACGCCTTTGCGCCTGCTTAGAGCGAACGGCGCGCAGTATATCCATGACGAAGGGCGCGGGGTGCAGGATGCGCGTTTTGTCGTTTTTGAGGGCGGCAAACTGGAAACCACCAGCCTCGACGGGGCGCTTCTGTAACTGCTTGCAAATCTTGAGCGTGCCTTTCTTGAAGTCGACACAATCCCATGTCAGCCCCAGTGCTTCGGCTTCACGCAGGCCGGTAAAGAGAATTACTTTCAGAATATCTCCATAATCGTTGTCGGTATCCGCTGCGGCGAGATAAGACTTGACCTGTTCGTCGGTAAGCGGCATGATCTGCGCTTTTTCGACGCGGGGAAGGTCTACCATGTCGCACGGATTGCGTGCGATGTAGCCCACCTTGACGGCCTGTGAAAGGGCTTTTGTCAGAACGCCGTGAACATTGCGCACAGTCTTTGCGTTGAGCGGTGCGGTCTCCGTGACAGCGACGCCGTCCTTTTTGATGATCTTGCCCTGCTTGTCCCGTTTGGGAACAATGCGGCCATTGGCGAGCAGATCGTTGTAAAAGCCCTGGATGATATGCGGCGTGAGCTTGGTGAGCTTCACCGCGCCGAGAGCGGGTTTGATGTGCGTTGCGATTTGGGCCTTGTAGGTCTTGACCGTGCCGTATTTCTGCGAGAGCAGATAATCGCTCTGCCAGATATCGAGCCATTGCGCAAGCGTCAGGCGCGTCGGCTCTATGTAAAGTCCGTCGTCGATCGCTTTTTGCGCGTCGCGCATGGCGGTCAACACTTCTTTCTGTGTGTTGCCGTAGATGCTGCGGCGAATCGGTTTTCCTGTGCCCGGGTCATTGCCGACGGTCACGCGCGCTTCCCATCGACCGTCAGGACGCTGACGGATGCTGCCTGCGCCCGACGCGGCGCGCGTATTTGCTTTTCTTGGCATTGCTTTTTCCTCCTGCATTTGTTATGATTGGAGGGCAGTAGGCTTTGTCAGTTTGCTGCCCCTTATAACCGTCCTCGGTGCTGCAACACCGGGGGCGGTTTTTTACTTACCAGTTTTTGATGCGTTCATATTTAGGCCTAACGTATGAACTGTTAAAAAGATAATCTTTATATTCACTAAGTAAAGCAACAGATGCCCCCTGTCTTAGATCACTTTTATATTTGTTACAAGCGTCGCAGAAATTATTAAACTGATCAGTGAATTTTGAATACCGACCATATTCTTTAGACCTTTTTCTTAGACGGTCGTACTCGACAAGCCTTCTCTTTTCCAACATATCTTTTACTGACTTGACAGCCTCTTTGCAAGAATAGTCTTTATACCCGGGAAAAGGGGAACTCCTACAACAATATTTCTCTTTAAGACTTTTGGTCATAAAAGCATTTCCACAATGAGCACAGGTTGTCATTTTATAACCGTTATATATACAGTAGTGGACAAGCGAAAATACGAAGTCAATCATTTGCCGACACGAATAGTAGCTGAATACATCTGGATCAAATTCTGCTTGTTCGATTTTATCTTTATCAAACATCCTGAATCTATCAAGCTCTTGCGAGAAACACTTTAAGGCAGCAACTTCCAATACTGACCTTGATCCTTCATAGATTGTAGAGTTCTCTCCCTTTTTATAATTTAACTCAATATCATACTTTGACCTATAATTATCGAAGTATTCGAGCGAGGCATTTTTTAGATTATCTGTGCGCTTAAAAAAATCGGATAGAAGTATCCATGCACCATGAGGGTCGGCATAGTTGAAAAAATTGTTACATGCATCGTTTAATTCAAAATGCTTACATAGATTCTCAAATATTTCACATAAAAACGTTTCAACTGGGTAAGGACCGTGAACGCTTTCTGTCGAAAACAATATTACGTTGCTTCCTCGTATTTCAAAGCTAATGATTTGTTCTTTGTCCATTAAATCTATCCTCAACTCAAAAGTTTCGTACTTTCAATTTATATTATACACCAGAAAGATTCGGAAGTCAACAACAGCAAGTGAGGTAAAATTATAGCAAATCAAGGAAAGGAGGAACCGGAGTGTGAAAAACGTTGACATTCGATTAGCTGTTCAAAAATCGGGAATTCGACTTTGGCAGGTAGCTGACGCTCTCGGAGTTGCGGACTGCAATTTTTCACGAAAGCTTCGACATGAATTGCCTGCGGATGAAAAAGAGCAGATCCTCAAAATTATTGAAAGAATCTCACGGGAGGCGGAATGATGGAAATTTTGGCATATACACCGACGACATTAGCTGTAGCTATGGAGGTTAGTAGACCGACGATTTATCGATGGATGCGCTTGCCTGGATTTCCTGTCGTGCGGTTAGGAAACTGTACGAGAATTCCGGTGGAGGCATTTAAACGTTGGCTTGATGAACAAGCGGGAGTGACAATCGATGATAAGTAATGAAAAAGGAAATGCCCCTGCCGGTGCTGGAACACCGACAAGGGCAATGGGAAACGGTTTGACGACCACATTTCCCTGTCCGGATCATAACACAGCGGCACGGGAAAAGCTACTCATTTCTGATCTGCTCCATACTGGAAGTAAGAACGGCATAACACTTACCGAGCTGGTGCAACTCACCGGTGAAGATGAACGTTCGATCCGCCGCCGCATTCAGAGGGAGCGAAAGTCCGGGAAGCTGATCCTGTCCGATAATCAGTCGGGGTATTTTCTTCCCGGGACAGAGGACGAAGTCAAGCGCTTCATCCGGTCTATGTCTCGTCGCGCTCGTGAAATCAGCGTTGTCGCTTGCGTTGCGGAGGATGTGCTCGCACGGATGATGGGTCAGGAATCTTTGGAGGGTTGGCATAATGGCTGAGCGCCGCATGTTTTCTAAAGCCGTCATTAACTCTGCGCGTTTTCTGACGATGCCGCCGTCCTCGCGTCTGTTGTACTATGATCTCGGCATGGCTGCAGATGATGACGGCATTGTGGAGGCGTTCACGGTTATTCGCACGACAGGAGCTGTTGAAGATGATCTGCGTGTGCTCATCTCCAAAGGATTTGTATCCCTCCTAAACGATGAGTTAGTTGCATATATCACCGACTGGAACAAAAACAATCAGATTCGCAAAGACCGATATCAGCCGAGTATTTATCAGAATTTGCTGGTTAAATTGGGCGATGGAAACCAACGGTTAACCGATGGTTTACCAGATGGCAACCAACGGTCAACCCAGTATAGGTTAGGTAAGGATAGTTTAGGTAAGGTTAGTACAGGTGAGGAGAATAAGGCGGCTACGCCGCCACGCGCGAAGCGCTTCAACCCGCCCACGTTAGCAGAGGTCCAAGCCTATGTGCTTGAACGCCAGTCGCCGGTAGACCCGCAGGGGTTTATCGATTTCTACGCCTCAAAGGGCTGGATGGTCGGCAAGACCCCCATGAAAGATTGGAAAGCGGCTTGCCGAAATGCGGAGAAGTGGGAACAGTGGAATCGCAATGACAGCCGCAGCAAGGTGAAGACCACTGCGGACTACGGAACGGAGGACTTTTTCAATGCTTGATAACCTTGTTCAGAAGTCGCTGGAACATTCCGCTGAGAAACCGGGTGACTACATAAAGGACGGCGTTCTTTGCTGTGGTGCGTGCGGAAAGCCAAAACAGAAAAAGATTCACTTCCCCAACATGGGGGACAGGCTGGTAGGGATCGCCTGTGACTGCACGGAATCGGAGAAGGCCAGCGCGGACGATGCGAACGATACTGCCGCCTTTGAAACGATGATGGAGCGCCGCCGCATCGAGGATTCTATCGTCGATCCCTCGTATCGAAAAGTCACACTTGCCGATGATGACGGCGCAAATCCGAAAGTCTCTAAAATTTGCAGGAAGTATGTCGATCAGTGGGACAAGGTATCGACGGAAAATATCGGCATCCTGTTTCGCGGCCCTGTTGGCACGGGCAAGAGCTTTTTTGCCTGCTGCATCGCAAATGAACTGCTGAAAAAGCGTGTTCCGACAGCGGTGACGAGTTTTCCGCGCCTTTTGAATCTGCTGCAAAACAGTAAAGACCGTCAAGGCTTGCTTGACCGACTGAGTACATACAAACTGCTCGTCATTGATGATCTCGGCGTTGAGCGTGATACAGGGTATGCGGCGGAGCAGATTTTTGCAGTCATCGACGCGCGCTGCCGCTCGAATCTGCCAACGATCGTGACTACGAACCTGACGCCGCAGGAGATGGATGCGCCGGAGACGATGCAGTACAAGCGCATTTTCGACCGCGTGGCGGAAATGTGCCCTGTCTCGCTGCTGGTCGACGGCGAGAGCCGTCGAATCCAGAATGCCCAGCGTCGCAAAGAGCTTGCAAGAGAACTGTTGCTATAAAAAGCGGCCTCCTGAAAACTCAGGAGACCGCCCATGATGAATGTTATCTTACCAATTTCATTTTATCATGGGAGGTAACGCTATGCAAGAGTCGAAAGACGAGCAGACAAGCGAAATTGCAGAAGCGGTACAGGCTGGCAAAGCGGACATTCTGAGCCTTTGGACGGCGGTTGAACGCTTTGCATGGCAGCAGTCCTTGAGGTGGGCGCGGGCAATGGAAGGTCGCGCAGGTGTCGAGGAAAGCGACCTTCTGCAAGTGGCCTTTATCGCCCTCATGGACACGCTACCGACATGGGATGTGAACAAGGGTGAATTTCTTACGCTGTACGGCATTAAGCTCAAGGCGGAGTTCACAGAAGCCTGCGGGCAGCGAACACAGCGGACGCGATGTGACCCCATCAACACTGTTTGCCGGTCGATGGACGAGCCGATAGGCGACGAGGACAGCGACCTGACGCTTGGTGATGCGATTGCCGATGAAGCGGCGGCAGAAGCCTTTGAGGATATCGAACAGCGGGATTTTCGACAGGCCGTGCAAGCGGCGCTTGCACAACTAACAGATGCACAGCGCGAGGCGATCATCGGTGAATTCTGGTTCGGACGAAAGCCAGACCCAAAGTTGAGGCGGGAAGCAGTACGATCCCTGCGGCATCCGCGGATTCGCAAACCGCTGATGGAGTATTACTAATAAAAAACACTGAAACGTCAGATAAAGCAGAGCTGGAAAGGGGGCTTTTCAAACTTTGGCAAAGAAAATTCGAGACGAGACCATTATCGACGCACTTTTGATCTCCGCGACAGTGCGGAGCGCGGCGGCAAAGCTCGAGATCAACGAGCAGACGATCTATCGCCGAAAACGCGACCCTGAGTTTATGCAGAAGTATAACGAGGCACGGCGCGAGCGAACCGAAGCGGCGCGTAACGTGCTGCAGGAGCGGGCGCACGCCGCGGCGGATACGCCGGCAACGATCATGCAGGATGCAGACGCGCCCGCACAGACCCGCGTAAGCGCCGCAGCAGAGATTTTACGGCAGACGGTGAAGTACACGGAGATCATAGACATCATGCAGCAGCTTGACGAGCTGGAACGCTGGAAGGAGGAATTAAATGGCAACCGTTGACGCACGCCTTGCAGCCCTGCGCGAGTTTCTAAAATCTCACGCGGCCGGCGAAACCGTCTTCATTGTCGAGGGCGGCGGCGAATATCACACAAAAGAAGATCCTTTTAACTACCTGATGCAGCACGGCGCATATACCCATGACGGGCGGCGCATTGTCCTTTATCCGCACTCGATAGAGAACATAGACCCGCTGAGCCTGAGCCTTTACCAGCTTATTGACGAAGCGGTAGAGAAAGGGCGGTTGACCCTGCCGGAATTGGAGAGTGACGAGATCGGAGGTAGCCCTTGAATAACGGAATTAAAGCCCGCATTGCCGCTTTACAGGCGATTGCAGCGCAGAAGCAAGAGGGCGTAGCTATTATGGCCCTGCTTGAAAATGGTGCGTGGGCGGCTTGCAGAGGGCCGCAAAGCCCCACAAAGGTATTCCAGACGGAGCAGGAAGCACAAGCCTATTTATCAGACTGCGAAAGCGTTATCATTATCGACCTTTGATGGAATAGGCACGCTACACAAGCCGCTTGAGCGACGGCCAAAGCCACCAACGCAGGAAGAAAGCGCGGAGACCATCAAAGAACTTGAAAGGATAGTTTATGGACATTTTGAATGAGTTCCCACTTGTGGACGCGCACGGCAAGCGATACCGTGAAGTTGGCCGGGGCTGCATCGAATATGCGCCGACCCTTGTAACCTCTGCGGGCGAAGTGCCGATTGGAACAGTCATTTATAAGAAGATGCAAAAAGAGCCAACCGCACAAAGAAAAGATTGCCCCTTTCAGGGCGGCCTATATCCCCGCTGCACAGAGGATTGCAGCTTTTACGAAAACGGCAAGTGCAAGCCGGGAACAGCGCAGGCGGGCAAGCGTTGCCCTCTCCCCGCGCATTTGACTTGCAGCGATAGCTGCATGATGTATAAAGACGGGCGCTGCACCATCTTTGCAGCAGGAAGGAAAAAGAAATGAGTTATTTAAGATCGTTCACAGGAAGCAAACAGGATATGGCGCGAGTTCTGAAAATCGAGCGAATGATCCGCGATTTGACTAACATCAACGCTATCCGCGAGATCGAGCAATTTATGGGTGAAAATCGTGAGCTTATCGCAAGAAACAGCGAGGGCGCAAACGCAAGCAACCGAGACAGTAAAAACCGCGAGTATTACGCAGTTTTCAGAGAAATCACAGGAACGGAGGATACCAATGTCTACTAAATACAACCACTTTGCAAAAGACCTTGACGCCGCTTTCAAGGCGGCACGGGACGAATATGCCGCCGCGTATAACGCAGTAGAGCAGGCCCGAAAAGCCATGCAGGACGCAGGCCAGGACGCGCTGAAAAGGCAGATTGCTACGCTCCAGCTCCAAGAGGCAGAAACGAAAATGCGACAGGAAGCGGCGCGCATCTGGACGGAGTTCGACACAAAGGCCGCAGAACTTCGCAGCGCATTGGAAAAGGAAGTACAGGCAAGCAACCTTGCTGACCCTTCCGCCGTTGACGGCAACGCCATTGAGTTGATGAAAACCGGCGTTCTGACGGTGGATGATTATTTCGGCTTTGCGGACAGATTCAGCGAAAGCCCGACCATGCTAAAGTTGATCGGTTATTATGCAAGGGGAGCCGCCGACAGCGCCGAAGACCGAAAAGACAAGGCTGCTTTAACCGTTCTCGCGCAGGATTGCGCCAAAGGCACGGGAAAGACCTTGAAAGCGTGGGACAGTCTGATGACCGCCGCCAACTATTGCAGCGGGCGCGGCGGCAGCGGCAACCGGCGCACTACTCCCGGCGTAACGCTTAGCATGGGCGAATGGTGGGAGCAGCTTTCCGGCGAGATCGTCGAGAACTTTTAAGGGAGGGGCTTACATGGGCTTGATGATCTGCGGCGCGGTGACGTTTGCTGTCGGTGCGTTCTTTGGCGCAATTATGGTCTCTGTTGGGATCCAGCTTGAAAAGAGGCGATGATATGATGCACAGAGCGAAATGCAATGTCTGGATGCGGAAATACTTAAAAGCGATGAACAAAAACTTTGTTATTGCGTTTGGAATGGGCTATGAAGACGGGGCTGCTGGAAAAGAGCGGCAGGCCCCGCCCTTCCCGGAAGCGGCGCAGTCCGGGACGCTGGTATATGCCGCGACGCTCTTTGCGCAGGAGGCATACAACAAAGGTTATAGCTTCGGAAAGGAGGAAATCAAGTGAATCTACTTGATATGTACGTAAAATTGTCGGTGGATGACAGCGGCGTTGATGAGGGGCTCGGGAGGGCAAAAGAAAAAGCGTTGAGTTTTGGCGATGTGCTGAAAGCTAATGTTCTCAGCGGTGCTATTGTGAACGGCTTCCAGAAGCTCAGCGGCGCGGTCAAGAATCTGTCCGGTCAGTTTATCGAATCTGCCGCGAATGTCAACGCGGAGACTTCTGCCTTTGAACAGACCTTCGGCACACTCGGTGATGAAGCATCTGCAGCTATCGGACGTGTAGCCAATGAATCCGGCATTTTACAAACGAGACTAAATACGCTGGGCAGTAAAATTTATGCTTTCGCACGCTCCTCCGGCGGCGACACGACAGAAAGCATGAATCTGATGGAGCGCGCATTGAAAGCGGCGGCAGACAGCGCAGCTTACTACGATACATCGGTCGAGCAGGCCACAGAAACGCTGCAATCGTTCCTGAAGGGTAACTTTGCCAATGATGCGGCTCTCGGCCTTTCTGCGACGGAAACGACGAGAAATGCGGCGGCAATGGAGCTGTTCGGTCAGAAGTATAACGACCTTTCGGAGATTCAGAAGCAGGAAACGCTTCTGAAAATGGTGGAAGATTCTCAGAGGCTATCCGGTGCAATGGGACAGGCAGCCCGCGAAGCGGACGGATGGGAAAATGTTCTCGGGAACCTGAAAGAAACGTGGCGTCAGTTTCAGGCAAATGCGGGTGCGCCATTCTTGGAGAGCCTGATTCCCATTATTCAGAAGATCACGACCGCGTTTCAGGGTTGGATCAACAGCGTCGACTGGGATACCTTCACGGCGAACATTACTGGTTTTGTCGACACGGTCTTAGATAACGGCGATACGATCATTTCCGTTATTGCCGGTATTGCCACAGGCTTTGTAGCATGGAATGTGGCTTCTATCATTCAGGGCGTTGTCGGTGCAATCAAGGCGTTTCAGGCGGCAAACGAAGGAGCGACGGTTGCGCAGGCCGCGCTTAACCTCGTTATGAATGCAAACCCCATCGGGATCGTGATCACCGCTGTTGCCGCGCTTGCCGCATCTGTTATTGCGTTGTGGCATACCAACGATGACTTCCGCAATGCTGTCATTTCCGCTTGGGAAAAGATCAAGGATACCATTTCCGATGCGGTCGCATCGATCAAGACATTTTTCACTGAAACGATCCCAAATGCCGCAAGAACTGCGGTTAAGTGGTTCCAGAGTATCCCTGAACAGATGCGTGAGGTCGGCAGAAACCTTTTAACAGGGCTTTGGAATGGCATCTCCGATAAAGTCGCATGGCTCAAGCAACAGGTTTCCGGCATTGTGGATAGGATCAAGAGTTGGTTTACCGGCAAGAACGGTTTTGATGAGCACAGCCCGTCGAAGTGGTCGAACGGTGTCGCCAAGTATGTTATGCAGGGCATGGCCGACGGATTTGAAAACGGTCTTCCGTCGCTGATGGGCAGTGTAGATGGGGTCACAGACCGCATCAAAAACGGCCTTGACTTTGGCACAGCGAGCATCGGCTATGCGGCATCTGCGACCGGCAGCCTTGCAAGAGCTGCAAACCGCAGAGCTGGCGATGAGATGCGTCCGATCGTCATTGACTTTACTGCACAGCTTGACGGAAAGACGTTAGTTCGTCAAATGGTGCCTATTATGCGTAACGAAGCCCGCGCAATGGGCGTTTAAGAAAGGAAATCATCTTACTGGGCTACCGGTCGGGGAAAGCCCGACAGACCGCAGCAGGGGCCACAGGATTGCCTTTCCGTTGAGCCTTTGCGAAGTCCTGCCCGAAGTACAGCGGCAGGCAGCGTCCTAAAGTACCAGGGCGCGAGAGTGTGTATTTCGCCATTTACAACCGATAGATAGAGGGCGGGGGCAAAAGCCCCCGCTTTCGCGTTCTAACGCCACTCTATGGCGTTTTGCCTTTTGGCAATATAAACCCGCGGGCTCAAAAATGAGCAAAAGCCCGTAGAGGGCCAGCAAATAGGAAACGAGGGGGTTATTCCCCCTCGTTTTGTTCTTTGTGATGCTCTACCAAATCGCCCGGCTGACAATTAAGCAATGTACACAAAGTATCAATCGTAGCCCATGAAACGATTTCGCCGTTCCTTAACTGCTGGATCACCCTTTCCCCAAAGATTTTTTCTTTCCGCAACTTATAAGTAGTGTACCCAGCAGCACGGAGCGCATCTAAAACATCAAATTTGTATTTAATCGGCAAGTGCCCCCCTCCTTTCATTACATATACTATATCACAATTAAGCACACAAAACAAGTGTATATATTAAACAAGTCAAGCACATAAACTGTGTGCATATTGTCAATGGACAAACACACAGAATGGGTGTATATTATGATTACAGCAAGGGACAAGAGATTGAGCGAAGGTCGATAGCCAACGCGACACCGTAAGAGCTGGAACGGAGAAGCTTGATAGAAATTCCTGAAGGGATAGATACTCAGAGCCACCAGCCGCCGATCTCACCCGCAATTAAGGAGGATAAAACAATGAGCATCAACGAAATGGACAGCAAGATCAAGGAGCTGCGCGAGCTTCGCCGGATGGCTGACGAGTTGGCCGCAGAGATGGAGGCTATTCAGGACAGTATCAAGGCCCACATGGACGCGGCGGGCGTGGACACCATCAACGGCACAGATTGGAAGGTGACCTATAAGGCCGTGACTTCCTCCCGCATCGACACCAGCGCATTGAAAAAGGCGCTTCCCGATCTGGCGCAGCAGTTCGCCAAGACCACCACGGCCCGCCGGTTCTGCATCGCATGAGAAAGGCCCCATGTCCCAGCCGACCAAAGCAAGAGGACACGGAGCCACCAACCACCACAGGGAGGCCGGTAACGGTATTATACCGACCTCTCGCCGAGAAAACAAGGAGGAAATATGAGTTATTTATCTGAGCTTACCGCACATGAGCGCCTAACTGTCGACAATGCAACGCTCGACATGTTTACCGCTTTCGAAAACGGATCAGACCTGATTTATGAGGTTTGGGATCGGTATTTTTCCGACAGAGTACAAAAAGAGATTGAATCGAGGGAATTGGCATTTATCGGGCAAATTCTGTGGGCTGCCTACGATTTAATGAGCGATGCAATCCGCGACTATCACTTGATGCTTGGGCACTATGACGCACCGGGCGTGCAGTGCTTTTTAGAAACAGCGAAACGCGCTCAACTGACGGCAGACGCCGAAAAAGCAAGGGAGCACGCCCAGAAAGAAATGCGATCCGCAACTTATGATCTCGACGATGCAGATGCAATTAAACTTCTGACAGGTAAGGAGGTGTCCGCATGAAGCTACTATACTGCGCCCGCTGCACGACGCCGCTGATGAGCGCGGCCACGGTGCTTGTCTGCCCGTGCTGTGGGGCTGCGTACCGTCAGCGCGGCACGCGCTTTTCCTTTGTCGCTGATTTATCCGGTACGTACATCAAAGAGCTTATGAACAACTCAGAGGTGATTGCATGAAAGCATACCTAAAAGACGTCTTAGGATTTGCTGCAACAGTCTTTTGTGCTATCGCAACAAATGCGATTATTCTTTTCGTTGTTTATCTAATCTGCGGAACACTTGAAAGCGGCGCGGCAGCCTTACTATTCTTCATTCTTGTCTGTTTTGTGTTTCCTTTCGAATCCCGTATATTAGATTTTTTGGAGGAAAGAAAACATGAGAAAAAATGAAAGTGACCTTATACGCAAGAAGCTAAAAGAAACCATCCTGAAAATGACGCCATATCAGCAAGATTTAATGTTAGCGGTTGCAGAGAAAATGAAGGAAAATAGAATCGCCAAATTAGGCCCACGCTAAGACAAAAGCCGCTCGAAAGGGCGGCTTTTCATTGTCGGTATGGGTTTTTGTATGGGTTTTTCGGAATTGGAAAAATCCCCTCAAAATACAAATGGCTTGAAAAATTGCAAACATAAAGCAAAAACCGCTCAAATCAAACGATTTAAGCGGTTAATGTTGGAGCTGCTGGGCAGATTCGAACTGCCGACCTCATCCTTACCAAGGATGCGCTCTACCGACTGAGCTACAGCAGCAAATGGCGACCAGGAAGGGGTTCGAACCCTCGACCTCCGGCGTGACAGGCCGGCGTTCTAACCAGCTGAACTACCTGG
>ERZ860322.844-NODE-844-length-20431-cov-3.202002_pt1 | contig 20431 bp, 39 predicted proteins | sample MGYA00509979_ERZ860322 | MGnify/ENA primary metagenome ERZ860322 (study PRJEB30046, sample SAMN00715217) | human gut metagenome | study: EMG produced TPA metagenomics assembly of the A metagenome-wide association study of gut microbiota in type 2...
ATCCACGTTTGATGAAATATTGAATGAATCAATGTTAAATGATAAAGAAAAGCAATTGCTAACATTGTATTATGTAAATGGTAAAACTCTTGATTATATTGCTGATACAATGGGTTACTCATTAGCAAGTGCTAAGAAAATTCATAAAAGAGCTTTGCAGAAAATTGAGTCGTTACTATAAGTTAATGCTTGTAGTAATGGCTCTTTTTATTTTATATTAATTCTATACTTTTTGTTATCTTTGAATATCTTAATTCTACTCTAGTACCCAATGTTATGATTTATAATGTAATTATAAAAAGGAGGAGGTGTTATGTACCAAGTTATAGTTACAGATGATTTTATAAATCTAATGAAAGAACTTCCAATAAAGTACTTAGCTATTCTTACAAAATCATTCTTGTCAATAAATAAAGTCGAAGAAAATATTCCAGTTGAAAATAGAGAGTTTATAGTTGATTTATTAGAACAAATTAAAAATCAAGAAATAGAATAGGAGGAATATATATGGCAGGTTATCCACCTTATAATCCATATGCTTATGCACAACAAGTAAATCCTTATGAACAAATGAGAAATAATTTTCAAATGCAACAGAATCAATATCAGCAACCATATGTACAACAGGTTGCTCCTCAAAATAACTTTTTAAAAGTAGTTGAAGGAATTGAATCTGTTAATGTTGCTGATGTTCCAGTAGATGGTAATCCTTATTATTTTATTAAACCTGATGGTTCTGCTATTTATGCAAAGAGATGGTTGCCAGATTGTACAACAAGAGTTGTAACATATTTACCTGTTGAAAATAAACAGGGAGTTGTAGAACAAAAAGAAAATTCTTTAAATGAGGAGTTAATGAATCGGTTTAATATGTTAGAAGAAAAGATTGATAATATAAGTAAGATGTTTTCTTCAAATAATAAATCTGTTGTTAAGAGTAATAAAAAGGAGGAAGTTAATAATGATGCTAAATCCAATTAATGTAATTTTGAATAAAATGTTAAGTGATCCTAGAATTAATAGTAATGAGGTTGCTCAAAATGCTGTTAACCTTTTAAGGAAAGGGGATAGTAGAGGATTGCAGCAAATGGCTGAAAATCTTTGTCAACAGAAAGGTGTTACAGCAGAAGAAGTTAAACAAAAGATTTTAAGTTCATTTGGTTTTTAAGAAATAGAACCATGGAGTGCACACTTGGTTTTATAATAAATAACAAGGAGGAAAAGAATTATGTTTGCTAACAGTCCAAGTTTAGCCGACATTGCTGCTGTTACCGGTAATAACCGTAACAATGATGGAATGTTTGGTGGTGATGGTTGGTGGGCCATTATTATCTTCGCTCTGATTTTTGGTTGGGGTGGATTTGGAAATGGATTTGGTGGTTATGGAAATGGTAATGGAGGTGGCTATGTTGCTACTGCTGCTACTCAGGCAGATATCCAGAGAGGTTTTGATAACTCCACAGTTCTTTCTAAATTAGATGGTATTACCAATGGATTGTGTGATGGCTTTTATGCTGTTAATACAAGTATTATGAATGGTTTCCATGGTGTTGATAATGCTATTTGTAACTTAGGTTATCAGACCCAGCAGGGATTCAATACAACAAATGTTGCTTTAATGCAGGGACATAATGCTTTACAGGCACAGCTGGCTGATTGTTGCTGCCAAAACAGGGAGGCTATTGCCCAAGTAAGATATGATATGGCACAGGACACTTGTGCTTTACAGAATACTATGAATAGTAATACAAGGGATATTATTGATAGTCAGAATGCAGGTACACGTGCTATTCTTGATTATCTGTGCCAGGAGAAGATTTCTTCCTTACAGGCAGAAAATAACTCTTTAAGACTTGCTGCTTCCCAGGATCGTCAGAGTGCATTGCTTACAACTGCAATGACAGCTCAGACACAGCAGATAATTAATTCTGTTAATCCTTCTGCAATTCCTGCTTATGTTGTTCCTAATCCGAACGCTTATGCTTATGGTAATTGTTGCAGTGGATGTAATTAATGTCTGATAATAGTAAGCAGTTATCTTGGTTAGATTTGTTAACTGTTTTATCTATGATATTACAGGTTGAAAGTTATGAACAAAATTTAAAACAAACATCTAATGATGATTTGTTAAATGAACTTCAGAAACAAGATCAAGAATATCTTGATAAAATATTAGACAATCAAAACAAGGTAATAAATTTATTAAATGACATTGCAAGTAAACTCACCAATTAGGTTGATTTAATTAAAGACGAAGTGGGTTTATTATTGAATCTGCTTCGTCTTTTTTATTAGGAGGATAAATTTATGGCTTGTAAAAATGTTTGTAAGTTATGTGATAATCTTGTTATATCACAAGGTGTAACCTTTACAGGTGGAAATTTAGTTATAAATTTGCCAGCTGGAAGTTATTCAAATAATAGGAAAGTTTGTATTGTTATTGCTCAGTCAATTCCAGATGCAACTACAATAAATGCCCCTGTATATGTTACAATTGGTTCTGGTACACAATTATATCCACTTGTTAAAAGAAATTGTAGACAAGTAACTGCTTGTGGAATTAGAACAAGGACCAAGTATAGTACTTGTGTTGAAACAACTCCAACAGGAGGTTTGTTTAAAATGTTAGGAGATCCTTGTTGCTCACCTAATAATAATCTTGCTTCTATAAATGGAACAACACCTGTTGTATCAACTTCTAATGATGTTGAAGTACAATCTGTAAAAGGAGGTAAGTAATTATGCATATTAAAAGAATCCACGAAATGGTTGAATGTTTAACAAAGATTGCAGATGAAGAGTTAAGCAAGGGTGCAGAATGTGTTGATACACAGGAAATGGGAGAAGTCATAGATATGATTAAAGATTTATGTCAGGCTGAGTACCATGCAAGAATTAGTAAAGCAATGGAATGTGAAGAGGAAGAAGAGGAGTTTGAGGAAAAGTATTTAATTGCTTTACTTAAAGAAGAATATGGGGAGGATGATTACCGTAAATTCTATGACCGTTATCGTTACGAGAATGGAAGATTTGCTCCAAAAGGTAAGGGGCGTAGAATGGGTTGGGAACCTATGAAGGATGAGCCTCCGTATAAGCACATGGCTATGAATCGTGATTTTGATATGGATGATTATGGAAGAATGTATTCTGGCCAGAAAACATCAAAATATGGTTACAGTCATGATGAGTATATGAAGGAGAAACAGATGCATCCTGGAATGGATGAAGCAAGCAAGAGAATGAGGATGGATAAACTTGATGAGTACATTTCTTCACTTGTTGATATGAGTAAAGATATTGTTCATGGAATGTCTCCAGAAGAAAAACAAAATTGGAAAACAGGTATTACAAAATTGCTTAATGTTTAAGAAAGGAAGGGAGCTGAAATATGCTCCCTATTTTTAAATATGAAAATAAATATAAATGGATATAATTGGGATGTGGTATATACTTCTGATCTTAATAATTTAAAACGTTCTGACGGTGTTATTACTTTAGGTGTTACTGATATTAATCTTATGTGTATATTCATTTATTCTAATCTTGATGATTATATGCGCTCTAAAGTATTAATCCATGAATTAACCCATGCTTATATGTTTTCATATAATTATTATATTCCATTAGATCAGGAGGAATTTATATGTAGCTTTGTTGAAAATTATGCTAAGGATATATTGCATCATTGTGATTATATCCTATATAATTATTATGCCAGTAGAATGCCTCTATAATCCCCATATTGACATTGTTTTATTAATGTGATACAATTAACCCATAAAAACATGAAACCGCCTATATGAGGCAAATACATTGTCATATTTGAAAACTTTTTTAAAATTGCCTATTGACATATGAAATTTCATATGCTATAATGTAACTACAATAAACAAATAACTTATTCTGATATAAAAATGTAATGCAAAACAAGATTGTAATGAAACATAAAACAACATGAAGTATAAAATATATGACTTAAGAATTTTTAAATAAAAGAAATTAACAGAAATGTTACATCAGCAAGTGTTTGTGAATGAAATACAGATTATATGTTTTATTTACAATCCGTGCAAATTGTAAGTACTCATATAATCTGTATTGTTTTATAAAAGGTATATAGCTCAGTGGTAGAAGCAAACAATTTAATTGTTGAGTCATAGGTTCGATTCCTGTTATACCGATTTCCAGAGTTGTTCTGGTATAGCCAATAAGGCACAAAATCAAAAGGAGGTCATATGATATGACAAAAATTGAACTTTTAGGTTTACCAAAAAAAGACATTGCCAATATGTGCAAGGAAGCTGGCTTACCTCGTTACAAGGGAAAGTCTGAATTAACAAAGGAAGAAATGATCGACAATCTGTTAGCTAATGTTGAATTTGTTGATGAAAGCTATACAGGTGATGATGCCATTGTTGTTAAGCAGGGAGAGGACAAAACTGAAAAGGTTGAGGATCCTGTTGGTGTTGAAGAAAATGTTGAAGAACCTGAACCTTGGATTATGAAGGATAGATCTGATTTGATTGAAAAGGCTGAGGTTGGAACATTAATTGCATTTTACGATGAAAAGGGAAAGCCTAGAACAGCAGCTCTTGTAAATCGTTCCTCTAAGAAAAAGGTTGTTAAGCTTGTAACCGAATTTGAAAGAGAATTTATTATACCATATGATAATGTTATTTGGATTAAGAAAGGAAACAGATGGCCACGTGGGGTATATAATCTGTTGAAGGGTTACAAGACAAATGGAGTTAAAGAAACCGAAAACAAGTAAGCAACAGGATGAAAAGGTTAGGGTTTATGTTTCTGAGTTAAACAAATTGCAAAATGACTTTAAAGAATATGAAAAACAGTTTAAAGAAAAGAAAGAAAAATTGCAAACTAAGATCAGAAATTATATGTATATAAATGGGTTTACAAACTTTCGATTCAGTAATCTGGATGGTAATGTTGTTAAAGTTGCAAATGTTAAACAAAGAAAAGTTGACTTTGACATTGAACTGTTAAAAGAAAGACTTGATAGAGATATATTAAAACAAATTCTTATTAAGACTTATACCATTGAAGATTTTGAAGGATTGAAAAAGTATTTGAAATCATGTGGTGTTGATCCAAAGAAGTTTGTAAAGTATTTATCCATTAATGAGGTTGTAGATCAAAAGAAGATCAATGAGCTTTCTGAGTTGGGTGAAATAACTTCAAAGGATTTAAAAGGATGTTATACTGTAACTGAAAGTGTTGGTTATATTCGTATAACAGAGTCAGAAAATTTGGAAGCTGAGGAATAAGTTATGCAGGAAATAAAGGAAGGGAAGCCATTTGTATATGAATGTGGTGGAAAAGAATTAGCCAAGGTTTTATATTATTATGGTTATGTTTCTGACGTTTCCTCTAGTGAATACAAAATAGTTTGTCCTTTTCATGGTGACGTTAATCCAAGTATGATGGTTGACTTAGAGAAAGGTACATTCCTCTGTTTTGGTTGCAATGCTTCTGGTGATGCTTTTCGATTTGTTGAATTGATGAATAAGAAGCTTAATACATTACAAGTAATGTTGAAGTTTTTAAAAATTTTAAAATCCGACAAGGTAAGTAAGATAGATTTTTCTAAACGTAGAAGAAAAACAAAAAAGGAAAGCCAAGAGCTTTATAATATTGCACATGATTACTATTATGGATTATCAAAAGTTGACTGGGTTAAAGATAAATCTACTGATGTTGTTGAATCAAAGAAGTATATGAGGAAACGTGGGTTTACACCTAGAACTTTAAATGAAGTTGGAGCAAAGATAACATATAATAGGCAGTATCAAATAATTTTTCCGATGTATGATAATGATACTTTTAAAGGTTGGGTTTGTAGAACAACACTTCCTGAGGTTGAGAAGAAACGTAAATACTTATATAATGAAGGGTTTATGCGAAGAAATACATTGGTTGGGAATTATGAAGGCTGGGAATTTGTGTTTGTTGTTGAAGGATATATGGATAGACTTAAATTTATCCAATATGGAGTTCCTAATGTTGTGGCAATTCTAGGTTGGAAAATGTCAAAGGAGCAGGAATCAAAGTTAAAGAAAGCTGGTGTTAAATACATCATAAGTGCTTTGGATAATGATGAATGTGGAAGAAAAGGAACGGAGTATTTAAAAAGTATTTTTAGGAATGTTACCAGATTCTGTTACTTAAAAGGTATAAAGGATCCTGGGGAAATGTCAGAAGATCTTTTTAATAGGATGTATGACAAAACAATAAGTAAATACGCACAAGATAGGCGAAAGCGGTAGTCAACACTTACCCGTAATCAAAGAGTATGATCCTAGACGTTACATTTGTAAAGGCGGTAGCGAATCAGGAAAAGAGATCAAATGGTATGAGGGTCAAAGACAATTAATCCGTAGCCTGGTAGTTGCATTGGAAAGGAAATTAAAATGGGATTATTAGATAAGATTAAGGCAGATGCTCAGAAGTCAGGGCAGAATAAAGGAAAGTTTATTTTCTTTAAAGAAGGCGAAAAAAAACGTGTTCGTTTCTTAAGTGATATGGAGGACGGTATTGAGGTTGTTTTCCATGACAGTTTTGAATTAGGAATTAATGTTCCTTGCCAGGAAATTTTTGGAAGAGAATGTCCTTATTGTGAAGAGGATGATTTGAGAACCCGTTCCCAGTATGCTTGGTCTGTTTGGGATTATGAGGCAAAAGAAGTTAAGATCTTTATGTTCCCTATGAATAACTGTTCTCCGTTAGGTGCTATTGCTGCAATGTATGATACATACCATACATTACTTGATCGTGATTATGTTATCAGTGTTCAGGGAAAGCAGCAGAACAAGACTTATTCTGTTGTACCTATGGATAAGAACAAGTTTAGGAATGAAAAGGCAAAGCCATTATCAAAACAGAAGTTCTTAGATATTCTGGATAAGGCATATCCTGATGAATTGTCAAAGTCTAAGAATGACGATGATGAAAAGCCTAAGAAGTCAAAGAAGAGGAAAGAGGAACCTGAAGAGCAGGATTATTATGAAATGTCAGCAAAGGAGTTATATAACCTTTGTGAGGATCGTGGAATTGAAGCTGAACCAAAAATGAAACCCAAGTATTATATTGATTTATTGGAAGAGTATGATGAGGAAAATGAATCAGACGATGATTGGGATGAGGATAATAGTTCTGATGAGGAAGATTACTCTGATATGAGTGCAAAAGAGTTATTCAATCTTTGTAAGAAACGTGATATTGAAGCTCTCCCAAAGAAGCCTGAAAAGTACTACATCAATCTTCTTAAAGAGAATGATAAGGCCCATGATGATTGGGAAGAGGATGATGAAGATTCAGACGATGATTGGGATGAGTAGAAAAATTGGGAAGACATAGTTCTTCCCATTTGAATTTTATTGGAGGTTGAAGAAATGAAAAAGAATATTGTAGTGTTTGGTTGTGATAATACAGGAAAGACTACACTTGCACAAAAGATTGCTTTTAAATTAGGAGGTCAATATGTAAAAAGTTTAGGACCTAATAAAACAAAGAATGAACAGTTAGATTTCATGTTTGAAAATTTAAACTCTGACGGTATAAAGGTATTTGATCGTTTCCCGATAATTGAGGAGAGTACAAGTGGTGTTGTTTTAAGAGGCCATAATAATTTCCAAACGTGGCGTGAGCAGGAAATGGATTTGCTTAACAAAGTTGATGTTTTTATTTTCTGTAATCCTGGTTTATTTAACATATTAAATTGGGGTGAACGGGAACAACTTGTAGGTGTAAAAGATCATGCACTGGAGTTAATTAATAAGTATAATGAAATTGCAGTTCTTTTGCAGGATTATTATCATAATGTAATTGAATACAATTACAAAGTAAATCCTGTTGATGAAATATTTATTAATAATTTAAAAGGTAAATTGGAGGTATAATGGGATGAATATTACTCATGCGGTTGAAGAAAAAATTGAAGGTGACAAGTTAGAAGCCATTTTTGAAAGACAAAAAAGTTTAATGTTTAAGTACCATGATATTGAGAAGAAAAGTGGTTTACTACAAACAGAGGATTGTCCTGTTAACCTTGATGATAAAAGAGGCCAGGCAAGAATTAAGGATTTCTCATGGAGGGTAATGGAAGAAGTTGGGGAAGCACTTGATGCAAGAGAAGATGGGGACCAGGAACATTTTTGTGAAGAATTGATTGATGGTTTACATTTTCTTACTGAATTAACAATCCTTGCAGGATATGAACCGAAAGATATTTGTTGGGAAGATCCGAAGCAGATGGATATGCTTGATTACATGGTTATGAATGTTGAGGATGTTATGGATATTATGGAGTATATTAATATTAGCAATTATGTTGCAAACTTAGTAATGGATTTGGGCATGATGTGTAACTGCTTGAAGAATAAACCATGGAAGCAGACAAATATGATTACCGATAAGGAACATTTCCACAATAAACTTTGTTGTGTTTGGAATGATTACATTCAGCTTTTAAGTACACAAATGAACGCAACTGAAATCGCAATGGTTTACTTAAAGAAGTCCCAGGTAAATAAGTTTAGACAGAGGTCAGGGTATTGAAGGTAAGGAAGTATAAAGATTTTGATGAAATGTTTTTAAAACTTAATCAAGAAATAGTAACTAATCCTTGGGAAATGTTAGATTACTCTAATGGTATATTAGGTTACATGGATAATGTTTTTATTGCTTGTAAAAACTGGGATTGCAATTTGGATTTAGGAAAATTTGGATATAAGAAAAATAAGTGGGGACATTTGTTGAGAACTTATATAAATTATGAAGAACTTCTTAAATTCCATGAAAGATTAAAGACAGCATCTGGGTTAAGTTTGACATTTTATTTTAATCAAAAGAAAATTAATAATGGTTCTTGTTTATTGGCAATTGTTCTATCAAGAAAAGACAGGAATAAGGATTGGGATAAGTGCAATGTTATTTACAGAACAACAGAAACCCAAAGAAGAATGGCTGCTGATCTTTGTTTGATAAATAGTTTTATAAGGGAATTGCCTGAATGTTGTAAAATTGAAAGAGTTACTTTTTACATGGCTCAATCTTATATTTCAGCAATGGTGATTAATGGTTACTTTGATTATTTTGGGATTGATATGAGTACTCTTGATAAAACACATTCTTGGATTAAAAATTTGGTTAATCAACATGACCATAATTTTGTTAAAGGGGCAAGGATTACAACATATCAATCAATGGCTAAAATGCAGAGAATGGCATTGGGCATGGATGAATATCCACAATTGCTTTGCAAGGATTTGTCAATAAAGGAACATTTTGAAAGTAAAATGAAAAAGGAGAAAAAATAAAATGAGAATTTATATTAACTGGGAAGAAGCTTACGAAGAAATAAAAAGGGATCTTGCTGAAATGGGAATCCTTGTAAAACCTAAAACAATGCAAGATAAGGTTGTAGAAGGAAACCCTGATTATGAAACAATGGAATTGCAGAATTATTGCTATACAATTCTTAATGCAAAATCAAAAGATGTTACTGGTGTAATTCAACCTTGGGCTGATGCAGAATTTATGGAAAGAATTTGCAATCCGTTTGCATCAAAAGAATTTACAGGTTGTCTTGATAAACCTGAATTTATTAATCCTGGGGAAGCATGGAAGTTAAGAGAAGATGTATGGACTGAGTATATGCATGATGGGAAAATGGCTTATACTTACAATGAAAGAATCTGGCGTAATGAACAGCTTACAAAGATTATTGAAAGATTAAAGCAGGACAATGATTCAAGACAGTTATGGTTGAGTATCTGGGATCCTAATGAGGATGTTGATAAGCTAGGGGGTATTTCCCGTGTTCCTTGTTCATTAGGTTATAACTTTCAATTCCGGGATGGTAAACTTAACATTCACTATGTTATGCGTAGCTGTGATTTCAATACACATTTTATTAATGATGTGTATTTAGGAATTAAATTATTGGAATATGTTGCTGATAAATGTGGAATGGAAGTAGGTAATTTCACCCATACAATGTTCTCCTTGCATGTTTATAAAAAAGACGTTGCAAATGTGTTCTAATTGTGTTATAATTGAATAAAACGAATAGGATAGGATGGTTTGATACCATCCTTCCTTAGTATTAAAAGGAGGACAAAGAAATGCTTGATTTGCACCGCCATGATGAGTATTCTACATTTGATGGATTTGGGAAGGCAACGGAGTTAGCAAAGTTAGCAAAGGAATTAGGTCATACTGCATTAGGTATTTCAAACCATGGGAATACAAATGGTTTGGTTCAACATTATTTAGCTTGCAAGGATGTGGGTATTAAACCTGTATTAGGAGTTGAAGGTTATTTCCTGCCTACATACAAAGAACAAAATAGGGGTTACCATTTATGTTTGTTTGCTAAAAATCATAAGGGTTATAGAAATATAAATGTAATTCAGTATGAAGGTGAAAAACAAAAATATTACAATCCGATATGGACTTTTGAATTGTTAGAAAAATACAATGAAGGAATTATTTGTACTTCTGCTTGTATTGCAGGATATTTAGCACAATGCTTAAAGGATGATAAAATAAAACTTGCTGAAAAGTTTGTTAAAAAAATGGTTAGTATTTTTGGTGATGATTTTTATATTGAAATACAACCATATAAAATTTCTGAAAAAGGTTTGCAAGAAAGTGTTAATGTTAAAGCAATTAAACTTGCAAAGAAAATGAATGTTAAGTGTATTATGACATCAGATAGTCATAGAGGTGCTAAGGATGATTTTGATACTTATCTGAAAATGCATGAAATAGCAGGGCATGATCTTGAACATATTGAAGAGACATATAAAGAACGTTATATGCCAACAGAAGAAGAGTTTATTAGTAGATTTGTCAAGATGCATAAAAATGATTTTGGAAATGAAACAAGAAAGATTGCTTTGAAAATGATTTCAAACCTTGATGAAATTGAAGAAAAGGTTGATGATGATATTTTTAAAGATCTGGAAGAATTACTTCCAAAGTTTAGTTCTGATTCGGATGCATTAATCAAAAAGAAAATTAAGGAAGGATTGGAAAGTAAAGGTAAATGGACTAAGAAACATCCTGAAACTGGATTAAATTATATTCAGCGTGTTAAAGATGAGTACCATGTAATTAACACGTTAGGATTCCATGATTACTTCCTTATTGTTGCTGATTATGTTAATTGGGCAAAATCAAATGGCATTAATGTAGGACCAGGAAGAGGATCATGTTGTAATTGTTTGATTGCTTATGCATTAGGTATCACAGAAGTTGATAGTTTGTTATTCGGCTTGGATTTCCGAAGATTTTTACGTGAAGATAAAAAGAAACTTCCTGATATTGATATGGACTTTGAAACATCAAGAAGGTATGAAGTTATTGAATATGTTATTAATAAATACAAAGGAAAGACTGCACGTATTGCTTCATATGGTTTGTATAAGGTTGATAACTTAATTAATGATCTTGCAAAGGTTTGTGGTTTGCCAACTGATAAGAAGGTTGATGAGGAAGAGGTTAAGCAAAATAAAGCAGAGATTGCAAAAATTAAATCATTGTGTAATAGATACATTGATGAAAATGCAAACTTAGATAAAGCAGGTTTGTTATCTGATAGTGAAACTATTATGTATAATAAACAGTATGATAACATACTTAAACATTTTTCTAAATTGTATTTTAAAATGAGGTTTATTGGAACTCATGCAGCTGGTGTTGCTGTTACAGGTGGAGATATTCTTGATTATACTTCATTAAGAATTGATAAGAATGGGGATATATATACAAACTATGATCTGAACGATATGGAAAATATTAATGTTATTAAGTTTGATATGTTAGGCCTTGGAACAATGGAGGAAATTGGGGAGTTAAGAGAATCAACTGGGATTAGAGTTGTTTATGATGAAGTTGCAAAAGATAAAAAGGTAATTGAACAATTTGGTTTAGGAAATACAAATGGTATTTTCCAGTTTGATAAAAAAGCTGCAAGAGATATTCTTGTTAATATCGGAACGGATTGTTTTGATGATATAGTTGCAGCAAATGCTATGAACAGGCCTGGCCCTTTAAGTTTGAAAATGCCACAAGCATATGCAAAAAATAAAAAGGATATTGAAGAATCAAGAAAAAGTTTATATTATAAATATACAAAGGAATCTTATGGAACTGTTATATATCAGGAGCAGATTCAGCAAATATGTGTTTATATAGGTGGTATGACATGGGGTGATGCAGATAAAGTAATGAAAATGATTGGTGGACAATCACAATCTGCTGATGCCGTTGCTGAATTTGAAAAGAATAAAAAAGAACTGCATGATAAGTTTGTAAGTGGTGCAATGAAAAATGGATTGACTAAAAAGCAAGCAGAAGAAATGTTTGAGGTTATGTTAGTTTATTCATTTAACAAAGGCCATGCTTGTGGATATTCCCTTGTATCTGTTGAAGAAATGTTTTATAAGGTTTATTATCCAATTCAATTTTGGGTTGGGAAAATTAAGTATGCACCAAATGAAGATATGTATGACAAGTATTGCAGTTATGCTTCCAAAGATGGTTGTGTTATTTTCTTACCACATATTAATTATTCCGATGTTAAAACAAAGATTAGAAAAGTTGATGGGGAATATTGTTTACAACGTGGTATTTCAGAATTAAAAGGGGTAGGTGAAAAAGCTGCAGTTGAAATTGTTGCTGAAAGAAAACGGCATGGAATATTTACTTCATATGATAACTTCTATGACCGTTGTAAATCAAGAGTTGTTAATTTGCGTGTACTTAAAATAATAAAGGAACAAGGTGCTGGTGAATTTAATAAAAAGACTTATATAAGTCGTGTAACAAAATATAACAGTGCATTGCTTAGTAGAACTATTAAGTAGGAGGTACTATGTTAAAGCTGATAAAACTTTGGAGTGTTCATTACCAAACTTTAGAACGTGGGGAAGCAAAAGCTTTGTTTTATACTTATGTTAATAAAGACCAAGGATTAACACTTTATATTATTAAGAATAAATTAATGGGTATTAATAAGAAAGTTAGTAAGTTTGAGGGTAATGATTACTTCAAAGAAATATTAGCTAATTATAGAAATGTTAAGGTTAATAAAATAATTGATGAAACTTTAGAAAAATAATTGTTTACAAAAAGAAATAAATGTGGTATAATGTAAATAAATAAAAAACCGAGGAGGTATTAAAAAATGATTGAAGTAAAAGACCATCCTGAAATGGAGGAATATTTGATGGTTGAACGTGCAAAAAGAAATATGTCAAAATTTGAGGAAAGTGAAATTAAAACAAGGATTTCTGCAATGGAAAAGGAAGAGCTTGTATTTGCAATTAAATACTTTCCTACTGAGGTTATTCAGAATGAATTGACAAGACGTATGCAAAAAGCAAAAAGACTTAATGCAAAGATTAAGGAATTATACAAGGAGGTTCAGGAAGTATGAGGATGTGGCATAAAAGTTTAATTGATGTTTTACCAGATAAACAGTTAATTGCACAATGGAGAGAATTATGTGCAATAGTTGGTAGTATTAAAAAAAATGGTACACCAAACCATTTACTTGTTAATAAAGTAATGTGGTATAATAAATCACATTTTTATAACTACTGCTGTTTGATTTGTAATGAAATGTTCAACAGAGGATTTGAGCCAACGGATGAATCAAGAAATAAGATTTTGGAATATGTTAGTGATGAAGAGAGGCAGGTAGGATCCTCAATCAGTATTGTAGAATTATATCAATCCTGGATGAATGATCGTTACCTGCTTCAGTGCTTTTATAATCTTCAGGAGAAATTTGATTGTGGTGGCATTGATTCTATTGATTGGAAAAGAATTGTTGAAAAAGTAAAACAACAAGGATTTGAATGGGAGATAAAGCTTTGATGTGTATGAAAAATATAATTGATATGAACCGAAATGAATTGTTAAATGAAGCAGGTTTATTTATGTTGATATTTGAAAACAAATATCTTGGTGTTACTTATGATATTGAAGATGGAAGAATTTCAAGAAGCTATAAAAGATCAATAGGAGGAGATGTGTTTAATGCCAAAAACAAATAAGGAAGGAATTATTAAATTATGCAATTCGATTAATAAAAAGGAAGGGGAGGGGGCAATTTATACTATTGGATCTGAACATTCAAATTTAAAGATTAATAGATTTTCAACAGGAATTGAGGATCTTGATAAAATAATTGGTGGTGGAATCCCGGAGGGAAGGATTGTTGAAATATTTGGACCAGAGGGATCAGGTAAAACAACATTGCTTTACCATTTATGTGGTTTGCAGGATGTTTGTTTAGATATTCCAATTGAAGGAACATTTGATGCAGAACGTGCTAAGATATTTGGTAATAGAAAAAAACAAATGTTAGTGTATCGTGCAAAATATGGGGAGGATGCTTTTAATAAAACTATACAGTTTGCAAAACAAGGAATACCTTTGATTGGTATTGATTCTGTTCCATCAATGGTTCCCAAGGAAGATGTTGAAAAAGTTATGAAATCTGCTGATAAGGATTCTATTGAGGAACAAAGAATTGGTGGTGTTGCTAGATTGATGAATAAATACTTACCACCTATTGAGGAAATAATTGAAGTAACAGGAACAACGATTATCTTTGTTAATCAGGTACGTGATAAAATGCAAGCAATGTTATTCGGGGATAAAACTGATACTCCTGGGGGTAGAAAATTAAAACACGCTTGCTCATTAAGAATACAGGTTGCAAGACGTGATTGGATAAAGATACCGAATAAAAATCCTTACAATTCTGCAAAGGATGAAGTGATTGGTTTTATTATGAAGTGTAAAGTTGTAAAATCAAAAGTATGTAATCCATTGGGTGAATGTGAAATTCCATGCTTTTTTGATCGTGGTTTTGTTTCTTATGAGGATGTTGATTCAATCCGTAAGGAGATAATGAGGAAGCGTGCTGAGGAGTTTGGTAAACGGGTTCCAAAAGAATTTATGGAGGATGAAAATGAAGACTAGAAAGCCAAGATTAATTGATAAAGTAAAAGGGTGTATTGAATGGTTTGTTTTTGGAATTGAATGTTTAGTAAAAGGCAAGAGTTTGTTGTTTGCAAAAGAAATGTTTATTAAAGCATTAAAAGGTAATTTTGAAGTTGTAATTAAGGAGGAAAAATAATGTGGGCTTTGAGATGTGACAAAAAAGAGTGTAAGTATAATTATTACAATGCAGATGCTAATGATACATTCTGTGGATTAGTATGTGGAAGTATTGTAGATGGCAAGTGTGAAGATTTTGAGGAGGAAGAAAGTGAAGATTAGTGCTAAAGTTATTATTTTAGGAAGTTATTGGGATGTTAAACTAAGAAGTAAAAAAGAAGATGAGTATTTAGTAAATGCAGACGGATATTGTGATAAGACTATGAACTTGATTGTTGTTAAAACAAATGATGAAAATGATTCTCTTGGAAATTGGGAAGAGTATATGAGGAAAGTTTTAAGGCATGAGTTGATTCATGCATTCTTATTTGAATCTGGTTTACATGAGGAATTTATGCACCCAGGAAGAGGGCATGATGAAGCATATGTTGATTGGTTTGCTGTTCAAATGCTAAAAATAAAAACTGCTTACGATTGTGTATTGGCACAATTGGAATTATAGTGGTATAATAAGGAGGAGAAAGGTGAAGATTAAATGTAGAATTAAGAAACATATAATGTATTACTACAATTCTTTCCGAGGAAAATCAGGTTTGTATATTAATTTATGGCCGCAACAAATTTGGATTAAAGAAAGTTCATGCAATAAAGGATGTGTAAGACTTGTAAGAGGTTGTGTGTCTATATATATTCCTAAAATAGAGTTTGATGAAGATTGGGAGGTTATTGATGATGGAAAGAATGAGTAAGAAGGATTATTATTTAGGTATTGCATTAGCTGTATCAAAACGATCCCCATGTTTAAGAAGACGTTATGGTTGTATCATTGTAAAGAATGATGAGATAATTGCAACTGGGTATAATGGATCACCAAGAGATGAGTTGAATTGTTGTGATTGTTATGAGGAATGTCCAAGAAAGGATAAGCCACATAATTCTGGGGATTATTCAGATTGTACATCAGTTCATGCTGAACAAAATGCTATGTTATCAGCTGCAAGGAAAGATATGATTGGTGCAACAATGTATTTAGCAGGGGAAGAACTTGATGGAAGTGAACTTTGGAATATATGGAGTAGAATAGAAAATCCAAAACCATGTCCGATATGTAAAAGGATGATCCAGAATGCAGGAATAGGAAGTGTAATAACAGTAGGAGGAATTATTTGGGAAAAAAGAAATCTTGAAAAGGTGGTTAAAAATGGTTGGTTATAAAATTAGAACAAGTATAAATGAATTTTTTTGGATGTTTGGTTGTAGTTATCATAACAATATAGATAATGAATGTTGTCCAGATTTTAGTTGTTGCAATAAAGGAATAAAAACAAGGTTTTTTAAAAGAGTTAAAATTTTTGTAAAGGATATGGGTAGAATATGGGGATAATTGATGATATTAAAAATGATTCAATAAAGAATGGTTCTAAAGTTCAATCAACAGAATCTGCAAAATTAGAAGTAATACTTAATAAAATGTTTTTTTTGGAAAAGGATATTGAAGGGGAAGTTGATTTTATAAGACAGGTAATGACGAGGGGTTTGGAAACTCAGGAAAGAGTTGGTCTTCATGCTTCTGCAATGATTGTTTCGGATAATAAATTTTGTGTCAGACAACAGGTTTTGAGTTTATTATTTAAACAATTACAAGGGGAACAAATTCCTGTTAAATTAAAAAGAATATTTGAGGAAGGAAATGCAATACATGAAAAATGGCAGAGATTGTTTATTAGGGCTGGTTATGCAAAAGCTAAAACGTTAGATAGAACTAGATTTGATGATGATTATAAAATAAGTTATACCCCAGATATTGTTTGCCGTATACCTGAATTTTTTGATGGGGCTATGATTGTAGAAGTAAAATCTGTAAACCCTATTCAATTTAGAAAAATGACTTCACACCCTACTGCACATAATCAGTTAGAATTTTATATGAATGAATGTATAAAAGAAGCAAAACGAAAAGGAAAGTGGAACGGGAAAGATTATACAAAAGGTTTTGTTTTGTGTGATGATAAAGGAGGCCAGGATTTTAAAATATTTGTTTATGATTTTGAAAAAGAAACTGTTGCTCCATTTATTGATAGGTGTGAAGCTGTTAAATTCCATTATAATAAATTTCTAGGAGAAAATAAAATGGTTGCAAGAAATGAAAAGTGCACATCTTATAATTGTAAAATGGCTGAAAAATGTCCAATGAAAGATGCTTGCTGGAATAGAGGAATGGGAAGGATTAGATTGTAATGCCAAAACCATTAATGAATTATGAAGGTAGATGTGGGTCATGTAAACACTTTTCATTTGTTGTATTGAATGGGGTGTTAAGGTATAGAGGTTATTGTGATTGTGCTACTAGGAATTTATTTAATAATAGGGATGGGAAAGGGAATGTGTATGTTGCAAGGCATAGTAATTATAGGCAAGCATCACAAAGAAAGTGCAGGAGATATGAAAATGGAATGTGGGAGGATTAAATTATGAGTGATAAAATTAAAGTAACATTTAGGGAGATTATTGTAGATAATATTAATCAAATTGGTTTACTTGGTTATAAACCTTATTATTCAATAAGATATCGGGAGGCTGGGGAAGAAAATTATAACATTGGATATTCTTCATACGATTTAGAGTATGTAAAGAAATGGTGGGATGAATATTTTGAAGATGTAGAGGAAGAGTGCCTTTTAAAAAGAATATTCCTTATGATTAAATGCAGGAAAATGAAAATAAAAGATAGGAGGTTTGAGTTATGAATAGAAAAACATACATTGTAGACCCCAGTGAGTGTGCTATATGCGGTAAAAAGTTTGATTACTACAATAAAAGCAGAGGAAGTATTGAGACTGTTATAACAAGAAGGAAAACTGTTGTAAAGTTTCATACAGAATGTTACAAAGAAATGTTAAGGGAACAAAGGGAGGGTGTTTAAAATGATTATTAAAAGACATAAAGAGATACGTTGTGATATTTGTAATAGTAACATTGGTAGGGATTTTTTATTATTAAGAGGTAATCGAATTGTTAGAATTAAATGCTACAATGTTGGATTGGATGGTAAATTAGAAATAAATAAAAAGATTGATTTGTGTTGGCACTGTTATAGTACTTTAATGAGGGAAGTAAAAGCTAATGTACCTACACAAATCGAAGTATAATATAGGTGATACAATTTATTATATTCCAAGAGGAATAAAAATAAAATGGGATGTATATATTTTAAAAGGAACTATTAATAAAATAAATATCTTTAAAGATAAAATTTCTTATAATGTTGTAAATTTTGAATTGATTTTAAATAAAACAAATTATCCTATTAATTATCAGAAATTTGCTTTGTTTGATGAATCAATAATTAATCCTGAAAATGAACTATCAGGGAATCCATTATTTTTTACTTCAAAAGAGCTTTGTAAAGCATATATAAAAAGGAGATTAAAACGTGGCTAAATATTGTCCGTTATATAATTCCAAAGTTATATATTTAGATTGTTTAGAATGTGAAAATAAAATATGTAAAAAGGAGAATAATAAAAATGTCAATGTATCAGGAACAAACATTAACAGATTTAATGGGAGAAAGAGGGTTCAAATTCCACGATGTAACAAAGTTACAGGAAAGCAATAAATATTGTTTTCGATTTGTAAAAAGTATTGTTATCTGTGAAGTAATTGCAAATGGCATTTACAGATTTATTTATACAAACAAAGAAATATTAGGTTGGGTTACATCAGGATGGTTAGATCAGGTAACAAACAATGACTTATTTAATGAACGGTTATTATTGTTTATCAAAACAATAGAACCTTTGGTAAATGTTTATGGGGAAGAATAGAATAATAATTGGGATAGATCAATCATATAATGATATTGGTATTACAATTGCTATTAATGGTGTTGTTAAAATGTCAAAGGATATTGAGCTTCATTCATTGAAAACAAACTCTATTAGACGTAAACATTTATATGATGAACTAACTCATATATTCACTGTTGTAAAACATCATTATGCTGTCAAGTACGATGCCTCTGTAACAGTCCTAATTGAGCGAATAAGGCTCCAATCACAAGGCTTCCTTAACATTGATTACATAAAGTCAATAGGTGCCTTAAATGCTCTTATATGCGATTGTAGCACTATGTTTGATTTTCCTGTTTATTCTGTTGACACACGTGCTTGGAAATCCAATGTTGTAGGAACATCGAAAGGTCTAAATAATCCTTATGGCATTGATCCAAAAAAATGGCCAACAATTCTTTGGTGTATAAATCATGGATATGAAAAGTATATTAAATATTCTGTGTTAAATAAACAGAAACGTAAAGGAGTAATAGAAAAAGGAAATGAACGTTATTCCTATAACGATAATATTGCTGATAGCATTGGAATCTGTTTATTTGGTTTTAAACCAAATATAACAAAATTATTAAAGGAGGAACATTAAAATGGGTAAAAGTAAATTAGACAAATACAAGGAAGAAATATTAAACTTGAGGAAGGAAGGTAAAAGCATTGACAAAATACTAGACTATCTGTCAGATAATTATGAACTATATCCTGAAAAATATTTCCTTCAACAAAAGGTTAAGAAATGGGAGGTAGAACAGAATGGCTAAATCTTCATACCATGTTTGTTACCATTGCAAAGACAGAACTGTTGGTTGTCATGCTTCCTGTAAATTATATCAGGATGAAAAAAAAGAACGTGATGAACAAAGGAATCAAATAACAAATGAAAACATTATAGGTTCTACAATTCATAACCTACAAAAAGAACGTTATTATAACCGTAACAATCGACAACATAAAGTATACAAAACCCATAAACGTTAACATACCTCTGAGGCATCATACGATGCCTCTATTTTCGAGTTTAACATTCCCATTGACACATTATCCCATAACGATCCCAAACCGTCTATATGGTCAAAATACGACGTTATAATCATATCCTGTTTTATACCCTGTTGACAAAATAAATAAAAAGTATTAATATTTAATCAAAACAAACATTTTTAGGAGGTAAAAAGCAATAATGAACAATGTTATTAAATATTTGAATTTTTTTAATTTATTAAATTTAAAATGTTATGAAACATTCTTTACTCTAACAGAAGAAGACCAACAATTTGTTGCAGAACTTGCTTCACAAACAATTTATAGTTGTGAACAAATTGCAAAATATTATTTAGACAATAAAAAAGATAAAAATAAAACAAAAATGGAGGTTTTAGAATATGATGTCAAACTTTTTAATTGATTATAAAGCAATAGAACAATAT
>ERZ860322.853-NODE-853-length-20268-cov-3.917825_pt1 | contig 20268 bp, 19 predicted proteins | sample MGYA00509979_ERZ860322 | MGnify/ENA primary metagenome ERZ860322 (study PRJEB30046, sample SAMN00715217) | human gut metagenome | study: EMG produced TPA metagenomics assembly of the A metagenome-wide association study of gut microbiota in type 2...
GACCTGCTGCCCTTTATCCCCGCCCAGATCGCCTCCATCACCTTCTTGACGCTGTTCTTCGTTATCAACCTGTTTGGCGTCAACATCATGGCCAAGGTGCAAAAGCTCATGACCTGGTGCCTGCTGGCGGCGCTGATGCTGTTCATCGTTTTTGGCCTGTTCCATCTGCAAAACCCTATCTTTGACTTCCATTCGGGGGATTTCCTCTCCGGCGGCTTCAAGGGCTTTGTGAGCGCCACCATGCTGCTTTACTACTCCACCACCGGCCACTATCTGACCATGAACTACAGCCGCACGGCCCAGAACGCCACCCGCGATATCCCCTGGGCGATGCTGATGGCCACGCCGGTGCTGCTGGTCGTTTACTGCGGCGTTGCCATCGTGGCCACCGGCGTGCTGCCCGTGGCCGACACCGCCGGCCGCTCGCTGGCCGTTGTGGCCCAGAGCATCTTCCCCGCGCCGCTCTTCATCCTGTTCATCATCTTCGGGCCCATGTTTGCGCTGTTCACCACCATGAACGGCACCATGGCGGGCACCCCCTACATGATCGCCCAGTCCGCGTTCGACGGCTGGCTGCCCAAGAGTTTCGCGGACAAAAACAAGCACGGCGTGTTCTGGAAGATCCTGGTGTTTGAATACCTCTATTCCCTGATCCCCGTCATCTTCAACTTCAGCACCTCCGAAATCAGCAACAACATGCTGCTCTTCAGCTCCTTTGTCACCTGCATCCAGCTGTTCGCTTATTTCCGCATGCCCTCCAAATTCCCGGAGGCTTGGAAACGCTCCCGCTGGCATGTGCCCAACCCCGTGTACTATCTGTGCTGCACTTTGTGCGCGGCGCTGAACATCTTCGTGCTCTTCAACTCCTTTGCGACGCTGAACCCCGTGGTGGCCATCGTTAGTGGCCTGCTGATCGTGCTGGCCTTTGTGTACGCCATCATTCGGATGCGCAGCGCAAAGGTCGTGATCCAGAATTCCGCGTGGGTGCCCTCGGAGGACTAATCCCCCCCCCGCCCGCGATCTCAGGCCAGCCGCGCCCGCACAGCGGATCAAGTGCCGGGGTATAGGTAAAGGTTCAGTCTCAAACGCCATGCTTTCTTCGGAAAGCATGGCGTTTTTCTTATTTCACTTTTCCTCAATTGTGCAGGCATCATAGGGTTTCAGTTCCATGCTGCCCAAAACGTTTTTGCCGCTCAACAGGTCTGCACCGGATTCCACCTGCACCTTAACTGCGCTCTGGGTGGTGTTGATGTAGAAATGGTAGCGCGCGTTCTCGCTTTCGCGGCAGTGGTATTCCACACCCTGCGGCAGGTCACGCAGGTGCACCTTGGCATCGGCCAAAGCTGCACGCAGCACAGCGGCGTTGCCGGCATCATCCAGGCGCGCACCGATGTAATAAGCGTGCCCCTTGCCGAACACATGGTGGGTCACAGCCGCATGGCCGGAATAGAAATCCTGTCCATACACAGCCACCACCTCGGTACCCTCGGCAGGCTGCAACAGTTCGCAATAATCCTTGATGCTGCTCTGTTGGCTGCTCTTGACCCAGATGGCACGGTTGCCCTCGCCGGGGTACAGGGTGTCCAGTTCGCTTGCGGTCACGCCAAACACTTCGCGCAGGCCGTCACCGGGGAACCCGCCCAGCCAACACAGGGTGCTTTCATCCACATAGCCCAGCAGATAGGTGGCCACAACGGTGCCGCCGTTTTCCACATATTCGCGGATCTTTTGTGCAAAACCAGGCTTGGTCATAAACAGCATGGGCAGCACCACCAGCTTATAGCGGTTCAGGTCTGCATCCACGCCCACAACGTCGGTTTCCACACCGCAGTGGTTCAGCTGGGCGTACAGCTGGCAGCAGGTTTCGCGCAGATTCTTCTGCTTGATCTGCATGCCCCAGGCGTCATCCAGCGCCCAGCGGTTGTCCCAGTCAAAGATCATGGCCGCGTCCGCTTTGGGCAGGCTGCCACACACCGGGGTCAGGGCGGCCAGGGCTTCGTTGGTGGCGGTCACTTCGTTGAACACGCGGGTATCATCGCGGCCATCGTGGTCCACAACCGCGCCGTGGAACTGCTCAGAGCCGCCGCGGCCCTTGCGCCACTGGAAGTACTGCACGCCGTCCGCACCACAGGCCACTGTCTGGATAGCGCTCATCCGGTTCACGCCGGGGCGCTTGAGCTTATTATACTCGTGCCAGTTCACCAGGCTGGGGGTGCTTTCCATCAGCAGGAACGGCTTGCCCGGCTTGCAGCCGCGGATCAGCGCATGATCAAACGCCGTCATGCCCGCCGTCACGGTGGTGCTGCGGTCGGGGCGCCCCCAATGGGGGTAACTGTCCCAGCAGACAAAATCCAGCTCTCTTTGCAGCTTGTGGTAGTCCAATCCGGGGAAGTACTCCATCAGGTTCGTGGTAATGGGCACATTGGGGGTCCGCTTGCGCAGGATCGCCGTTTCGCTGTGTACATAGTCCATCATGTTCCAGGTGGTAAAGCGCCGCCAGTCCAGCTTCAGGCCGTTCAGGCTCTGCTCCCCGTTATCAAACGGCGGCTCCACCTCGTCAAAGCTGTCGTAGTGGTGGCTCCAGAAGCTAGTCCACCAGGCATGGTTCAGGGCATCAATGGTATGATACTTTTCTTTCAGCCAGCCGCGGAAGCGCTCTTGGCACAGCGGGCAGTAGCATTCGCCGCCCAGCTCATTGGAAATGTGCCACAAGATCAGGCCGGGGTGGTCGCCCACAGCGTCGATCAGGTGGTTCAGCAGCTCCTCTACCTTCTGGCGATAGATGGGGCTGGTCAGGCAGTGGTTGTGGCGCATGCCCTGGTGGTCCCGCACACCGTTGGACTGCACGCGCAGCACTTCGGGGTATTTGCGTGCCAGCCAGTTGGGCTTTGCTCCAGTGGGCGTTGCCAGCTCGGTATAAATACCCTGGTCATACAGTCGATCCATGATCTCGCGCAGCCAAGTAAAGTTATATTCCCCCTCGCGCGGCTCATATGCTGCCCAGGCAAACACACCCAGCGTAACGCTGTTCATTCCGGCCTTTTTCATCATGCGGATGTCCGCTTCAAGAATATCCGGGCGGTCCAGCCATTGATCCGGGTTATAATCGCCGCCGCACAGCATCACAGGGGCTTTGGTGATAAAGTTCATAGTGGATTCCCTTTCCTCTACACTGTAAAACATAAAACAAAAATTAGGAATCGGAAACCCGAAAGACGGAACTGGCGGTCTGCACCGAAATTCCTCATTCCTGATTTCCAATTCCTAATTATAGTAGCTTCTGCAACTATTGTGCCATGTGCAGTTGATGCAAAGGTTTAGCCCTTTGCTGCACCGGAGGTAATGCCCTCAACATAGAACTTCTGCATGATGACAAACAGGATGGAGATGGGGATAGCCACCAAAACACCGCCTGCGCAGAAACGGGAGAAGTAGCTGTTGACCAAAGCCTTTTGCAGCATGTTGTACAGGCCGATTGCCACCGTCCAGTCCGTCGAAACGCCGGAGTTCAGGATCATCTTTGCCACAACAAAGTCGGTCCACGGCGTCAGGAAGGAGTTGATAATGGTGTACACCAGGATCGGGCGGGACATCGGGATGACGATCTGGAAGAAGATGCGCGCTTCCGAAGCGCCGTCCAGCTTGGCGGCCTCACGCAGTGCCACAGGCACCGTATCAAAAAAGCCCTTACAGATCAGGTAGCCCAGGCCGGAAGAGCCCGCGTATACCATGATCAGACCGGCGTAAGAGTTGGTCAGGTTCATGTACTTCAAAACAAAGTACACAGCGATCATGGCCAGAACGCCGGGGAACAGGTTGACGGTAACGGACAAGTTCTGCAGCAGCTTGCGGCCCTTGAAGCGGCAGCAGCTTATGGCGTAAGCCACCATCAACACAAAGCAGGTGGAGATCACACAGTTAAAGCATGCCACAACCAGGGTGTTCATGAACCAGCGCGGGAACTGTGCAACAGAGTCCGGCTGTGTCATAATGCTGACGTAGTTCCACATGGTAAAGCTTTCCGGCACAAAGCGGGTAAAGTTGATGCCCTTATCGGTGGAGAACGAGGTCAGCAACAGCCAGGCGATGGGTACCAGCCAGATAAAAGCCAGCAGCGCCAGCACCAGATGGCGGATGACGGAGAAGATGCCTTTTTTCACTTTGCCCTGCTTGAGCTGCTTTTGCACAGCGGCAGAGGGTACAGCAGTGGTACTCAAGAGAACGTCGCCTCCTTCTTATTGATAAAGTGGAAGCATACAATCGTAAACACGGCGCACACAATGAACACCATAATGCCCAGCACGGCAGCCATCTTGTAGTTGTAGTAATCCTGCGTCAAGCGGAACAGCCAGGTAACCAGCAGGTCAATTTCCTTTGCGTTGGACTGTGCAAGGGCCTGGTTCTGGGTTACAAACACATCCTGCGTGAGCAGGTAAATGACGTTGAAGTTGTTGACGTTCTTGACGAAATCCGTTACCAGAGAGGGACCCTGCACGCTGAGCAGGTAGGGCAGCTTGATGCGGAAGAACATCTGCACCGGGTTGGCGCCGTCAATGCGGGCGGCCTCGATCATGTCAGCGGGAATGTTCATCAGCACGCCGGTAGCGATCAGCATCTGGTACGGCACGCCGATCCAGATATTGATCATGATGATGGTGAACATGGCCCAGCCCGGCTGGGTCAGGAACGGAATGTAAGAAAGGCCCTTATCCAGCAGGCCGATGTTATGCAGGAAGTCGGTAACGCCTGCATTGGCCATCATGGTATTGAAAATACCGTTGTTGGAGAAGAAGTTGCGCACCAGCAGCAGCGTAACGAACTGCGGCACCGCAATGGTCACCATGAACAGGGTACGCCAGAACTTGGGGAACTTGGTCTTTTTGTCATTGATGAACATTGCCATCAAAATGCCGCCAAAGAAGTTGGTAAAGGTGGCAAAGAATGCCCAAACCAACGTCCAGGTTAAAACCTTGGCAAAGGAATAACCAAACGTGGAGGTCATTCCGCCGCCGCCAAACAGGGTAAAGAAGTTGTTCAGCCCAACCCAGGTAAACAGTTCATTGGGCGGCATGTGCTGCTGGTCATAGTTGGTGAACGCAACGGCGATCAGGATGAACAGCGGCACAATGGTGAACACCACAACGCCCAGAACCGGCAGGGTGAGCAGGGTCACATAGAACTTTTCGTTCAGGTAAACGTTGATGTCCTGCACAAAGTTGTTGGTCTTTTTGCCAGCTTCACGGATCTTCTGCAGCTGATAGTTGGAAGATACCACCATCATGGCCGCCGCGATCAGTGCCGCGATCACGATAAAGGAGATCATGCTCATCAGCAGGATCTCAAACGAATTATCGTAATCGTTTACAACGTTTTTCATCGTGGCAACATCGAACACCATCTCCATTTTTACGGTGCCAAGGGTGCCGAACTTTGCCAGGTTGGGTACGCCAAAGAATGCCAGGAAATACAGCGCAAAGCCCTGTACAAATGTGACCAGAAGCGCCTTCATCAGCTGGCCGTGGCCAATGTAGCCCAGACCCCATACAAAGAAGGATAGTTTGGTAAAGATATCGCCGTGCACAAAGTCATGACCAAATTTCTGCAAAAAATTGGGTTCCTTTGGTTCCGTGTGCAGGGCCGCAGCAGCGGATTTTGCCACAGGAATCTCTCCTTTCCAACGCGGTTACGCCAAGCGGCCCACACGTGCCCGGCAACCGTTCCGGACCGCTTGTGGGCCGCTGTTTTAGTGTATCAATGCATTTGTTTTAACAATTACTGGGTAACCGGTGCGGTGATGCCAGCAACAGCATCTTCAATCAGGGTCTGGGGATCCTTGCCATCGGGGTTGCCGTTGACACAGATCTGGCCGAGGGTTTCAGCAGAAGCCCAGTAGTTGCCGCCGACGCGCTGCAGGTTAGCGTACTCAGACTGAGCAACAACAGCGGTCAGAGCCGGAGAAGAAGCGGCTGCCAGAGCATTGGTGTTGGAGGGGCCCTGTGCACGCTGCTGGAAGCGGAGGGTCTCGTTCTCTTCGTTGGTAACGTAATCAGCCAGCAGCATGGCAGCACCAACGTTAGAGCTGTGCGGGTTGACGCCGATCAGTTTGAAGCCGGAGAAGGAAGCCATCTGGACCTGCTCACCGTTCAGGGTGTAGGTGGGCAGCTTGCAGGCGGCGTAGTTGTCGCCCCAAACTTCAGCAGCGTCGTTTGCACGCCAGGTACCGTTAACGCCGGCAACCAGGGTGCCGTCCTTCAGCTTGCCGGTGAACTCTTCGTCCTTCAGGGCAATGAAGCCAGGGTTCTTGCAGATATCAATGACAGCCTGGGTAACATCAGCACCCGGTGCTTCGTTCCAGTTGCAGACGGTGTTCACGCCGTCATCAGCCAGGTTCAGGTTCAGGCCAGCGCCAGCATAGAAGCTGTACAGGTACCAGCCGTTGGCAACGTCCATGGAAACCTTCTTGCCGGCGGCGGCTGCCTTTTCCAGCATGGTATCCAGGCTCTTAACGTCATCCTCGGTGAAGGTTGATGGTGATCTTGCCGCCGTAATTGCCGTATTCTTTGATAAAGTTATCAGCGATGGTGCGCAGCAGTTCCTGGTCTTCCTCGGCGCCCCACATGGTCAGGGTAACGTCGTTGGCGAAAGCAGCGGCTGCAGCCTGCTGCAGAACGTCACCATCGTCAGCTGCGGTGCTGTCGGTGGAGGCGGCTTCGCTGGAAGCTGCAGTGCTGGTGGACTCTGCAGTAGATTCTGCAGCGGAAGAGGCAGTTGCGGTGTTGCCGCATGCTGCCAGGGACAGTGCCATCAAGGCAGCTGTTGCAAGTGCGAGTTGCTTTTTCATAATCATTCTCCTTCATCTGCTATATCACAAGCTTCTCAAGGTTGCGCATCATCGTTGCGCAGCTTTGTTTCACAACTTAAGGATACACAATTCTATTTTCAGTGTCAATGTTCATAACCAACATGTTTTACCATATTTTCTTGTGCATTTTTCACAGTCTGTTACACTTTTGTAACAATGTCGAATTTTGTATGCGCAACGCTGCGCAACTTTAGTACAGGCTTTTTAACAACAATCAGCCTTTCCTGGTGCACATGCTGTGCGCACAGGAAAGGCTGTATCAATCATCATATTTTACAATATTGGTAATATTGTCTATTTTGTGGACTCGCGCAAAATCACCTGATATCCCTGCATCTGGCGCAATGCGATTTGCTTGCCCGCCAAAATATCCAGCAGCATCCGGCACGCCGTGGCGCCCAGGCGCTCGCCGTCAAACTGAGCGGCCGAGATCTGCGGGTTTGAGCTGGTCAACAGCTCACTATCATAAAAGCTGGCCAGTTTCACCTGTTCCGGTACCTTGATGTGCCGGGCGCGCAGCTCCTGCAGCAGGTGCTGGACATGAACATCAGCAATCTGCAGGCCACCTTCACAGATCATCTGGAGCAAAATTTTACCATTGCGCTGAACCAGCTGCGGAAAGCCAGGAACATCTATATTCTAGGTTTGCGTTCCTGCTATGCGCTGTCGTATTATTTCTATTTCATGCTCCAGGACATCGGCTTTACCAACGTCCATCTTCTGTCACTGGGAACCGGGGATATTTTTGACCAGGTTGCCGGTGTTCGCCGTGGCGACCTGATCTTCTCCATTTCATTTCAGACATATACTCAGGCTACCTGTGATGTGACGGCCTATTTTCTCAAACGGGGTGCAGCTTCCGTGGCCCTGACGGACCTTCAGTCGGCCCCTATCGCCCATGGCGCCAAGGCTGTGCTCATCGCCAAAAACACGACCTCCACCTTTTCCTATGTGTCCCCCATCACGATTCTCAACGCTCTGGTCATTGGTCTGGGCCGCAGTGACCAGGAAAAGACCATGCGCTGCCTGGAGGAGAAAAAAGCCCTTCTGCAGGAGCAGCATGTGCATCTGATGTAAGCAATCAAAGTCGATCTTCGATGGAGAAGGTACGTGCAGTAGTTGTTCAGGTAATTCTGATAGGTCTGGTTTACGGCTTCCACGCAATTCCTGTTGATATCCGCTGTAAAATTGGAGAGATAGTCGCAGGTCTGCGTGGCATCGCGAATGATATAGAGGGTACGGAGTCCGTTTCTGACACGTCCAGCCATTTGAACCAAATCCGCCACATAGTGACTCTCGCAATACATGGCGGGAATGTCCTTGTCGTTGATGTTGATTCCTTCCTTGCCCTTTGAGGTGGTAAAGAGAATACGGACATTGGCAGGCAGACACTCTTTTGTTTCAAGGGACTCAATAACAGTGGCTTTCTTCTTCACCAGGGTTTCCGAAAAATGCACATCATCCGCATTATCTGCATAGAGAACGCCTATATCATCCTCGCTGATTCCATGATTGGTGAAGTATCTTATGTGGCTTGTCATGCTTTTTATGGTGTTTACGAAATAGACTACTCGATCGTTGCCTTCTGAAAGTGTGGACAGTATTTTTCGCCTTGCAAAACTCCCGGAGACAATATCGACTCTTTCGGGGGTGACATGGCGGCACTGCTGGAAATAGTCCACAAGGTGTACGCGATGCGCTTGATCATCCAGGAGCCACTGTATAGGAGACAATGTGCCGGTCATAAAAATGAATTTACACTTACTGGACTGCTTGATTGCGAACCGGATGAACTTCTCTATATAGAAGGGATCGTTTGCAAAGGTTGCGTCTGTGGACAGCGAATGGCATTCGTCCAGGGCAATCAGGTCAAACTTGTTCCAAAGATAGGTCTGACTGTCTGACGGGGAGAAACAATTGCGCACGAATTTTGCAAAGCCGAAGTTGGTGCAGACCACACAACGGGTTATATCGGAGTACAGACACTCAAATTCCCAATCTGACCTGTCCAACAGTTTATCCAAGTCTATCCAGCGGTCAGCACCTAACTTTTTCGCCTGGGCATCCGCTGTGATCTGGCGGGAGGTAATCAAAAGAATGCGCTTTCCCTCCTGAGCCAGTTTCTGTATCCAGCCGTTCTTTCCGCTGCCGACGCCGGAGTATATCTGGATAAAACGATATGGCGCAATGTCGTTCTGGTAGCTGATTACATCGGATAAATACCGATCGGGCATAAAAATCACCTCACACTCATATATTACACCTTCACGACAGCGGCGGCAACTATGATAATGGAAAACAGGCAGGAATATCGTATTTGGAAGCAAATTCCTTGCATATTCCGGCGAATAACTGTGGAGAAAAATCGTCACGAAAGACAGTGCGCAGGGCAGCATCCTAACGTGTGTCTTGTATATTTCTATGTTGCCTGCGGTTTTAAGCACCCCCTTTTGGGCGCGGGTGCATAGTTCATTCCTGCGCCCGGTTTTCGCCGGAAAGTCAGATGAGGGTTTGTTGACATGGCGAGAGAATGTGGTATAATATCATTGCAAATCCCCAATAAAACTGTTCAATATCTTTATATTTGGAACAAAAAAGGTGACATAGCCAAGTGGTAAGGCAAGGGTCTGCAAAACCCTCATTCCCCAGTTCAAATCTGGGTGTCACCTCCATAAGGTGGCAACAATTCGGATATTTTAAGCGAAACGCTTAGAATACCAAAGGGTTGCCACCTTTTTTTATTTCAAATTCTGCACTCAGAAAAAAAGATATTTTCGCGTTATTTTGGTAACTGGGGAGATTCGAACTCCCCCTTTTGCGATTTCAATGGCAGAATTCAAAGAAGCGCCCTTTTTGCGGGCGCAAATTAGAGCGTTCTTTCCTCAAAATTTCATACGATCTTTCGGGCGTCTGTTGGTTGGTTTCGTCGAAGCCATCAAATAGACGCCCTTTTTCATTTCACAACTTAATCCGTCAACCGGCCGGAGCATTTTTAGGATGCTCCGGCTTATTTTTTTGCTTACGAAGAGGACTTCACAATGAACGATCAGAGCGGAACCGCGCAGCTCCGTTTCCTTGAAGAACCCGCCATTCGGCTGCGGCAGAACGGTTTTACGGTAGAACCGATTGAAGATCACCACCTGCCCGTCTGCTGGGAAAAAGGGCGCCTCTGCCGTATCTCCGGCAAGGGCAGCGTGCTGTACCGGCAGGAGTGTGTCGACGTCCCCGGTGCGCAGGATGCGCTGCAAAGCGTCATCGACACCGCCAAAATGACTTCGGAGTACATGGCGATTCTGGAAACCGCGCCGCGGCTCAAAGCCAGCGGTCTCACCGGCGACTACCGCGTCCTTGCGGACTTCAGCAGCGCGGTGCTGGCGGGCCACCCTACGGAGCGGGGCGTCCAGTTTGTGACTTGGGAATGGGACTTCGACCGAGAGGGCGTCCATCACGGGCATTATTTTCAGGGCGACTACGAAGCCGCCAAACGCGATTTCACCGTGCGCAGTGGGCTTGTTCAAAAAGGCACCCTTTTCGAGCCGGAGCAGCTTGCGGAGATCTACCGCGCACTGGCGTTCGTCCGCGAGCAGGATGAAAGCCTTTCCTTCGGACGGGATCAGGAGCTGAAAGAATTCATGGAACAGGTCGGCGGACTGCTGCCCCCGAATGTGCCGCGGCAGCAGGATGCGCCGGAACAGAGCGGCATGACAATGAAATAAGCACGTGCAGAGGCCTGACAGAAATGTCCGGCATTTTTTATTTTACGAGGAGGAAAAGATGATGGAAATTTACGGCACGATTCAATTCAGACTCATTCTCCCGCATATCCCAGGCTTCCAGCAGGAGCCGCTGCCGGCACCTGTTTGCAGCCATTCCCCGGATTGCAAGGACTGCCCCTATCCCCGCCATGGCTTTCTCTGCTGGGGTGCGGACGGGACTTGCCTGCGGAGCCGAATGAACGAGATCAACGAGAAAAAGGAGGACAACGATCATGATGAGCGCAGTTTTGAGTAATCCCAACTACCCGAAATACGGTGTGGCAACGATTCCATTCCCCATTCCCCGTGACCAATACACATACTGCATGGAGCTGCTGAAGGCGTTGGAGATCGGCGACGCGCTCAAGGCGGACTGCAAGGTGGTGGCTGTTGATAGTTTTTTCTCTGTGCTCAAGCGCACGGAAATGCTCACGGTCAATGTGGAGGAGCTGAATTACCTCGCCAAACGGCTGGAAAGCTTCGACACCGGCGAGCCCGCGCAGTTTCAGGCCATGGCCCACAAGCTGGAGCTTTTTGAACTGAAGGATCTCATCAACCTGACCTTCTGCTGCCAGCAGGCCACAGTCATCACCGACTTTTCCGACCTCGCCGCCATCGGCCGCGACCATTACATGAACCTGCACGGCGGCAGCGCAAGTGTGGATGAACTGAATGCGCTGGACGTCAAGGAAACCGCGCGGCGGCTCATCGAAAGCGGCAGTGGCACGATCACCCCCTACGGCGTGGTCTACGACAACGGCATGAAGTTAGAGCAAATCTATGACGGCCGGTTCTTCCCCTGTTATTACTATGAGCCGAACGCCATCACCGTTGCGGCGACCGCTAAGTCCGAACCGGAGGACACAGAGCACATCACATGGCTGTTCCTCCCCATGGAGCGGGAGGAGATCGATCGCGCCCTCCTTCGCGGGGGCATCACAGATCCCGCCGATGTCCGCCTACGGCTGGAGAGCAGTCAACTCCCCGATGAAGTGGATGTTCTTCTGGATATGGAGTATGAAACTCTCGCCGACCTCAACGAACTGGCAGAGGCAACGGATGGGTTATCAAACGCGGACATGGAAAAGCTGGGTACCGTGGTCATGTTGGCAAAGCCAAAGTCTGCGGCACAGATCAAAAACCTTGCGGAAAGCCTTGACCTCTTTGACTTCGCCCCCGGCGCGCACTCTCCCGCCGAGTACGGCAAATACATGATCCGGCAGTCCGGTCATTTCGACTATGACGAAAATCTCGACGCTTTTTATGACTATGAAAAGTATGGCACGGAGCGCATGAATGAGGAGGACGGAATGTTCACCGACCGGGGCTACATCGCCTATAAGGGCTATATCAGCATGGAAGAAGTGATGAACGGTGGTCAAAGCAACCACATGGTGATGGGAGGGCTTTCACAATGATCATTCAGGCAGAACTGAAGTGTAAGCAGACCGGGTGTGAGGCAGACACCTGTGCCGTGGATAAGGTCATCGAACTGCCAAGCCCACGGTTCCAGCTGTTCAGCCGCGCACTGCTGGCTGACTATGATTTCATCGCAGAGAACAAAAACGCTGTCCGACACGATGATGATGCCAGGCATTGTCTGCTCGTCCTCGACGCTGAGGGAAAGGACGGTTTCCTTGTTGACCCACAGGGGAACAACTACGCCCGGTACAGTGCCTTTGTCCCCAACGCCCGCAGCTTGCTGACACCGGATATGGGGATCGACCGCAGCTATCTTTCGCCGGCAGAGCCTTGGCGGGATGAGAGCAGGGATGAAATGCTCCGCATGACGCTGCGTGTTGAGGGAAAGCCGGACTACACCCTCGCCCTCCCCGCTGACGAGGAATACCTGGACGCTGTGAAGGCTTACCTCGATATCGATGTTTTCGCGGATGCCAAGCTTTGTGATATTCGCTTCAAGGTGCCTTACATTGGGGAACTGATCCGTGATACGGATTGCCCCGCCGTGGAGGATTACAACGATTTTGCGGAGGCCTTAGAAGGGATCTGGCAGAAGGACGGAATGCTCCTGACCTACGCCGCCGTGCTGGAGGCCGAGCGGCCGGATACGCTGCGCGGAGCCTGTGAGCTGCTGCGAAATCTGGACAACTACCAGCGCATCACGGAGGGTGCTTACGGTTACGGTCAGCAGCGATTGCAGGAAACGCTGGGGCTGGATGATGAGGCCATCTATGAGCTGGACGGCTACATGGATTTTGAGAAATACGGTCAGGACTGCATGGAAAACGACTGCGTGACAAAAACAGAGTTCGGACTGCTGCGCCGCTTGGACCCGCCCTTCCCGGAGCAGCGGCAGGGACAGCGGATGTTTCAGTAGACTTTGCGGCAGATGTGTAGTATGTTTGCCGTTACCAAAATAGGAAAGGAAGAAAACCCAAATGGCTGTAAACGCAAGAACAGAGGAATTCCAACACATTGAAGTATTTGATAAGCCCGCGCTGTTCACCAACGGGCGCATCGCCCGCGATACCGTATAAATGGGAGGTTGGAGAAGTGCAAAAAAGATTGATAGCTATTTTTGGTGTATTGCAGTTGCATTGCATCGCAGCGAACCGGCGATCATGCAGGAGATTGAGAAGCTTGACCTTTATGACCGCAAGGCGAATCCGCGTCGTCAGCGCACTGCAAGACAGGCGGGTTGCTTGTGTGACCGCTGTGGAAATGATCCTGCATTATGCTCGTTTCGGGGGCAATGCAGCGCGGCGAAGGAGAGATGATAAATGTTCGAATCCTACGATGATATTCTGACCGTTGAAGAGGCTTGCGAAGCCTTGAAAATCGGATACAATGCAATATATGGACTTTTAAACACAGGTAAGCTCAGAGGATATCGCAATGGTCGTGTGTGGAGAATCCCCAAAGCGGCGGTGGTGGAGTATGTCATGGAGAAAGCGAGAATGTAACTATCATTAAATATCGGCTTTTACGTATGCAAAGTTAGAAAGAAATATTTTGAAATATTGTATTTAGCAAAAAGGTGCCGTGCTGCTCTTTGTAACTCTCAAATAAGTGTGGCGGTGCAAGGGAAAGATCAACAGAGGGGGGGGGATTGCGTGCAAAAGGGTACGTTACGTATGAAAATACACAAAAATGGCCGGGCGGAAATGGCTACTTTCGCAAAAGTCGAGGAGATGATGAGAATGTAGCACAAAATTGTTGACAAGGCGCAATAATAGTATATTATATATTACATAATCAAAGTGGATATAATATATAAAGTTAAAAGGAGAGATGAAAATGTTTAGAAACTGTATTGTAAGAAAGCCGTGCAAGGCTCTGGTGGACGGCATTACCAGTGGACTCTATCCTGGCAAGCCGGACTATGAACTTGCCTGCAAACAGCATGAGCACTATATCGAGTGTCTCAAGCAGTGCGGCGTACAGGTTGAGGTGCTTCCGCCTTTGGAAGAATACCCCGATTCTGTGTTTGTGGAGGACCCGGCGGTTGTGACCAGAAGCTGTGCTATTATTGCAAACCCCGGTGCAGCCTCCCGCAATGGCGAAAAGAATGAGATCCTGCCCGCCATCAAAAAGTTTTATCCGGAGGACAGAATCCATTTCATCACCGGCGAGGGTCATCTTGACGGTGGCGATGTGATGATGGTCGGTGATCATTTCTATGTAGGCCGCTCCGCGCGCACGAATGAAGAGGGTATCCGCCAGTTTTCCGAGATCCTAGCCAAGTACGGCATGACCTGTTCGGAAGTTACACTTGAGAAGGTCCTGCACCTCAAGACGGGTGTGAACTACATCGAAAACAACAATATGCTCGTTTCCGGTGAGTTTGTCACCAAGCCTGAGTTTGAAAAGTACAACAAGATCTTAATTCCGGAGGGTGAGGAGTACGCGGCCAACTGCATCTGGATGAATGGCAACGTCATTGTTCCCGAGGGCTATCCCGGCGTTGCGAAGCTGGTCGAAGAAGCGGGATATCGCGCGATTCTCTGTGATACGTCTGAGTTTCGCAAGCTGGACGGCGGCCTGAGCTGCATGTCACTGCGTTTTTAAGTATTTTAAGCAAAGCTGTTTGACGGATTTTATTGATTGAAGGAACGAGGCGCGCAAGAAGAGAAATATTCCACAAAAAGAAAGAAGGAAACGAATATGACAACACCGCTTACGAAGAAAAAGTTTGCGTTCCCCAGCAGTAAACTACTTTTGTTTATTCTGATCGTCGTTGTGACCGTGGCAACCTATATTGTTCCGGCGGGAGAATACCAGTATACGGTAAACGAGGCCGGTACAACGGTTGTGGATGCAAGCAGCTACGGCTATGTACAGCAAAGACCGGTTACACTCTTTCGCATGTTCGTAGCCATTGCACAAGGCTTTATTGACGGCGGTCAAGTCATCTTCCTGATACTCTTCGGCTATTTTTGGATTTATTCCATCATGCGCACGGGCGCTCTCAATGCGCTGATCAGCAAACTGATTTCTGGAAAGGAAAAGAGTGCCAAACTTTTTATTCCGATCTGCATTCTGCTCTGGGCACTGGCTGGCTCGACATACGGTGAACTGGATACTGTTTGGGGGCTGGTCCCGATCTTTATCGCTGTTGCTATTGCGTTCGGCTATGATGCAATTGTAGGTGTATGCATGTGCTACGGCGCGGTGACGGTTGGCTTTGCCGCTGCCACTACAAATCCGTTTACAATTGGTATTGCCCAGTCTGTCGCCGAACTGAAACTTTTCTCCGGCATTGGTTATCGCTGCATCGTTTTTGTTGTCTTCGTTGCCGTGTGGACGATCATCACCATGAGCTATGGCAGCAAGGTCAAGAAGGATCCAACCAAGAGCGTGGTCTATGGTATTGATTACTCCGCGTTTCAGATTGAGCCGCACCAGGAAGGTGCATTTACCGGCAAGCAAAAAGTTATCGTTGCCGGTATGGCGCTTGCAATCATTCTGATCGTTGTCGGTTCGCTGGTGTTCGGCTGGTATCTCAACGAGATGAGCGCTGTGTTCATTATTGGTGGTATTGTGACATCTATCATCGATAAACGCAGCGCGGAGAACATCTGCGATGATCTTTCGACCTCCTTCTCGCAGATGATGGATGCCATTGTTGTAGTGGGACTTTCGAGAACGATCCTTGTCATCATGAAGTCTGGCCTTATCATCGATACCGTGGTGTACGCCTGCGCCAGCCTGATGAATGGCCTGCCGCAGTGGGCAACGGCAGAGATGATGCTGATTTTCCAGAACTTCCTGAACTTCTTCATTCCCTCCGGCAGCGGACAGGCTACAGCGATTATGCCGATCATTGTCCCGCTCGCTGATCTGACTGGCCTGAGCCGGCAGGTCGCTGTGCTGGCCTATCAGTTTGGCGACGGATACAGCAACATGCTCTGGCCCACGGCTTCCTGTGCAATTGCTATGGGGATTGCGAAGATTCCTCTGGGTAAATGGTATAAATTTTTCCTGCCAGTCTTTGGCATTCTCTTTGTCATGCAGTCATTCTTTGTGATTCTTGCGACATTCATCCACTACGTATAATTCAAACGCGGAAACAGAACAGGCACCGCGGTTAGGAAACCTGCTTTGACTGTGGTTCCGGACCGCGGCGCCTGTTGTTTTTATAAAGCTAGTATTATAGAATCACATCGTAGGGGGCGTAGGCTGGGCGCCAGTGCACATCGGCAAGGTAGGCAGCCAGTGCGTCGGCATTCTTGGCGCGGAAAAGTGCGAGAATCTGACGGTGCTCATCGTTCGTGCTTAAAAGGATTTTTTTCAGGTTGCCCTCGGGATCATCTAGATATGTGCGCTTAAGAAGTTTGTTCTTTGTTTTTTCAATCGTGTCGATAAGCACGCTGTTGCCGCACTTATCAATGTAAAGCTGGTGAAAAATCACCTGATGCTTGTCGTACATAAAGTAGTTCCCGGCCTTAATGGCGATATCCATTGCTTCAATGTAGAAAGCGAGATTGGACAGATCCTGCTCGTCGAGCCGTGCGCAGGAGAGCTTTGCAGAGTAGCCGTCCAGCACACCGATTACAGAATAGAGTTCAGCAACCTCGTGCTCGTTGACCGCTTTGAGTATAAAGCCCTTACGGGCGTTGTTTTCCAGTACGCCTTCGGCGGAAAGCTGAATAAGTGCTTCGCGCACCGGCGTGCGGCTAATGTTCAGCTCTTTACAAATCACCGCCTCGTTGATCCGCTGGTTCGGGCTGAGTTTTCCTTCTTTGATCTGGGTCTCAATATAGTCGTAGACATGATCTTTCAAAGACTTAAAGCGTTTCATCGGAAACAGCTCCTTTCTGCGAATCAAATAAATTAACATTGTAATTATATCATATTGAGAGAAAGAAAACAAGAAACGGATCATAAACAGGAGAAAACATATGGAAATGGAACAGTTGAAGAAGGCTTTGCGTGCTCAAATCGAAGAATATAAAACACTAGCGTTTGAGTTGAGCGATCAGATGGCGCGTGAGCCAGAGATTGGTTCACAGGAATATAAAAGCTCAGCCGCGATTGTGAAGTTGCTGCGGGATCACGGCGTTGAGGTTGAATATCCATTTGCAGGGTATAGGACGGCATTTCGTGGCCAGATTTGCCCAGAGCGAAAAGTACGCATGGCTCTGCTGGCTGAATATGATGCGCTGCGTGGCTTGGGGCACGCTTGTGGTCACTGCGCTAGCGGCAGTGGGAGTGTACTGGCCGCCTTGGCCTTTCAGGCATTCCGAGATGAGTATTTGTTCGGTGTGGACATCATCGGTACACCCGATGAGGAGTATATTGGCACAAAGATCGGTATGGCTGAGAAGGGAATCTTCGACGGCTATGACTTTGTTGCCATGGTACATATGGGACCGCAGACCACGGCGGAGGTACAGTTCATTGCGCTCGACGGAATCGGTGCACGTTGGCACGGAAAACCTGCGCATGCAGCCGGTGAGCCGTGGAGCGGGCGAAATGCACTCAATGCTGCGCGACTCTTCTTTGACGCGACCGATGCCATGCGCCAGCACATCATTCCAGAGGCGAGAATCCACGGTATTATCAAAAACGGCGGAGAAGCATCCAATATCGTACCGGAGTTGAGCGAAGTGGAGTTTTTAACTCGCGCGCCGAAACGAAAGGATTTGGACGACATCACCGAATGGGTCAAGGATTGTGCACGTGCCGCAGCGCTTGCCACACGCACCGAAGTGGAGATATTCTCGCTTTGCGAACCTTTCCATGATCTGTATGTCAGCCCTCTGGAGAAGGCTGCGGTGGAAGAAGGATTTCGCGAGCTGGGATTGGACTATGCCGAGAGTATTGGCATGACCGGTTCTTCAGACATCGGAAACGTGGATTATCATTGTCCGGCATTCCATCCCATTATGAGCATTGGCAAACCGTATACCTGCCATACGAAAGAGTTTGCTGAGGCAATGCTTTCCGAGGAAACACATCAAGCAATCGTAAATGTCGCAAGTCTATTGGTGACGCTGACTGCAAATCTGTATGGCAAGCCGGAAGTACTACGTGCGATTCGAGACGATCACAAGGCATACCGTGGCTATTAAAAAACATTGCTATTTGGATAAGGCATTTTACTACTGCCTTTGGGCGTGAAAATGACTCTAGGTCTATGCCTAAAAAAGAGGACGATAAGTAAACTTTGGCGTTCTTTGTAGTACATAGATATTTTCAAATGGCAAAAACAAAAATATCCGAATTAAAGCCACCTGACAGAAGAAAAGACACGCTTTGCGTGTCTTTTTCTTTTTTTCACCCATCAGATCCAAACCGGCAAAAAAAGCTCTCGGGATAACCCCGAGAGTCTTTTTTCATGCTGGAAAGCACGCAAGATCAGCAATCAAACAGACTGCTGTGCTCTGCGCTCTTTCAGCTCCTCGCGTATCTTGGTGTTGAACGCGCCATGCAGCGGATACACCTTCAGCATAATAAAGCAGAGAACACCAGACTCACGAGGCCGGACAGGGCGATGATGTCCGTGCTGCCCAGCGCAATGCGATAGAAGTAGATGTTGGCGGCGTTGGTGGTGTTCATCATCAGGAGCAGGGTGCCGTAGGCGAACAGATTCCCGTTTGTAAGCTTTTGGGGATCGTTCACTTTTTCTTTCTTCTTAAACATTCGCTGCTCTCTTTCTTGTAGCTTCCGCTTTTATTTCCTCAGATACGCCGGATCAATGATGCTCTTCAAGCCAGCGCTGTGCGCACTGGGCCAGATAGGCAGCGCCTCTCGGAAGGACTTCCTCGTTGAACTGCACCTTCGGATTGTGCGCGGAATAATTTCCGCGCTCGTCCATATAGCCGCTGGACAGATATATAAAGGCGGATGGCACCCTCTCTGCCACGAAAGCAAAGTCCTCCGACGCGCTCGCGGAAATGTTCGGGTATTCCATCGCACCGGGCAGATCCAGCTCTCTCATATACTTCACGAAGTCGTCGGTCGTGGTGGGATCGCAGATCAGCGGTGGGCCGCCGGCGGAGATCTCAATATCGGCGGTAGCGCCATAGACAGCGGCAGTCGCCTGCGTGACCTCGCGGACGCGCTGCACCAGCTTCGTCTGCGCCTCTTTGGTATCCGCGCGCAGCGTACCGGTAAGGCGGGCCGTTTCGGGGATGATGTTCATCGCCGTTCCGGCGTGGAAGGTGCCCACCGTAATGACGCAGGAATCATGCGGATCCAGTTCTCTTGCGATGATCTCCTGCAGCGCAATGATGATGTGTGCGCCGACGCTGATCGGGTCAATGCAGTTCTGCGGCATGGCGCCGTGGCCGCCCTTGCCCTTCACCGTGACGGAGAACTCATTGTTGGAGTACATCATCGTGGAGTTGTCATTGTACATGAACATACCGATCGGCAGCTTCCCGGGGCCGACATGATACGCCAGCGCCGCGTCCACCTTCGGGTTCTCCAAAATGCCGTTTTCCAGCATGTTCAGGCTGCCGTTGAGGCACTCCTCGCCCGGCTGGAACATGAGCTTAACGGTTCCCTGCAGCTCCGATTCATGCTCCTTGAGCATCTTCGCAGCGGTCAAAAGCATGGCGGCGTGCATATCGTGCCCGCAGCAATGCGCAGTCTGCGGGTTCATGGAAGCAAACGCAAGGCCGCTCTCTTCCGGCATCTCAAGCGCGTCCATGTCTGCCCGCAGAAGCAGGACTTTGCCGCCCTTGCCGATCAAGGCGGTCACTCCCTCGCCGCAGCGCTCAGGTTCGATTCCGTATTCCCGCAGCTTCTTCTCCACATAGGCCACCGTGTTTGGAAGCGTCAGCCCCGCCTCCGCGTGACTGTGAAGGTACCGTCTGTTCTCGATCAGTTCGTCCTTCAGTTCCAGTGCTCTGTCATAATAGCTCATTTTACTGCCTGCCCTTTCCTTAGGTTTATGATGAGTCAAAAAACACAACGAAAAATTATAATGTGAAATGCTCCTTTCGTCAACCATTATTATTGGGTATTTCAAATCCCCTTATGTGCCAAAATAATACAGCACAGAGGAAAAAAAGCGGCAGCTGCAAATCACCGCATGATTTTCCCGGTACACAGTTCTCCCATTTTTGAATTTTTCCGCCAAACGGAATAGCACCGCGAAATACGCGCAAACTAAATGCGGCAAGCGCCAAAACAACTTTTCAGGAGGATTCAATCATGACCGATCATACCAACAGCGGCTGC
>ERZ860322.860-NODE-860-length-20140-cov-19.239084_pt1 | contig 20140 bp, 14 predicted proteins | sample MGYA00509979_ERZ860322 | MGnify/ENA primary metagenome ERZ860322 (study PRJEB30046, sample SAMN00715217) | human gut metagenome | study: EMG produced TPA metagenomics assembly of the A metagenome-wide association study of gut microbiota in type 2...
ATGGGAAAAATCGACCGCGCGCTGATCGCCAGCTTCGGGATCAAATACATGGAGGAATTGCTGTGAAACAGGATGAATCAAACAATATAGCTTTGGAAGACCGATTGCAAGCATGCGACCGTCCATTTTCAGTCAAAGTGGAAAGTACGAGTCCTGATATCAATTATTGCGGAATGATTGTTCTGCTGCGCAAGCTCTTGAAGTGCGGTTGTATCACTGAGAAAGAACTGAAAATGATCGCTGCGCGGATTGCGACTGAGATTCATGTAACAGTGATAATTTCAATTTGATTTCTCCAGAAAAGTACTAGCTATTTGGAGAACGATGTGGTAGTGTTGTGTCGAGACGGAGGTGAGTTGATATGGAGAAAAAGCTGCTGGTAGATGGCTCCGTGGCATTGGCCGAACGGCAGCCACGCGTCATAAAAATCGCTGCGGCTGAACGGCAGGATGCGCTTTTGCGCGTTGCTGCGTATACCCGTGTCAGCTCAGACTCTGCGGATCAGCTCCATTCCTTTGCGGCACAAAACAGATATTATACGACCTTGATTTCCGGAAAAACTGAATGGCAGCTCGTGGACATCTATGCTGACGAGGGGCTTTCCGGGACTGCGTCAGAGAAACGCGCGAGTTTCCAGCGGATGATGGCCGACTGCCGCAGAGGTTTGATCGACCAGATTCTGGTCAAATCCATCTCCCGCTTTGCGCGAAATACAAAGGATTGCCTTGCCAGCATCCGTGAGCTGAAAGAGCTAGGTGTAAACGTTCGTTTTGAGCGAGAGGGAATTGACACCAATCAAGTCAGTAGCGAGCTGATCACCACGATCTATGCAGCCTTCGCACAGAAGGAAAGTGAGTCAATCTCCGGCAATCGGCAGTGGGGCTACCAACGCAGCATGGAGCAGGGAACATTTAATACCTACAATGCGCCAGTCGGATTCCGTATGGTTGCCGGAAAGCTGGAAGTTGATGAAGAGGAAGCTCCTACGATTCGTCGGATTTTTAATGAATATCTGAATGGTTGCAATTCCAGAGAAATATCTGCCGGCCTTAACAAGGATGAGGTATTGGGCAGAGTTTGGAATAGTAAGGCCGTTGATTATATCCTTCTGAATGAGCGGTACGCAGGAAATGCGCTGCTGCAAAAACGCTATACTACCGATTCCTTCCCGCGGCAGAAGAAGCGCAATCACGGAGAACGGGAAATGTATTACGTTGCAGGAAGCAACTGCGCGATTGTATCGCAGGAGACATTTGACCGCGCTCAAAAACTTCGGAAAGAACGAAAAACCTTTCCGGTATCGCTTCATGATGAGAGTTCCAGAAAGATGCGTTGTACCTGCGGCGGGCGCATCCGTGCAAAGCAGGTGAATCAGAAATGGCACTGGTGCTGCTGTAATCACGACGAAAAACGTTCCTGCCCGATTACGGCAATACCGGAGGCGCAGATTCAAGAGAGCTTCTGCCGGATGTACTATAAATTGAAGCATCAGGGCAGTGCCATCTTGGAACAGATGCTTGCAAATTTCAATGAGATCCGCAAGCGCAAGATGCTCTGGAGCACTGATATTGTTGCACTCAATAAGAAAATATCCGATTTATCCAGTCAGAATCAAACATTGGCCTTTCTCAAGCAGCAGGGCCTTGTTGATCCTGACATTTTTATATCCAAGAGCAATGGACTGACCAGAGAACTTCAGCAGGCCAAGGCGGAAAAAGAGAAACAGCTAAACACCCAAAGCGATATGACTGCGATGAAAACACAGGAAATGCTGGAAACGCTGGGTAATGGGCCGGAGTACCTTGAGCGCTTTGATGCGGAACTGTTTGGCGAGCTCGTTGAGAAAATCATCATTGAGAGTAACGATTCCGTCCGCTTTGTTCTGAAAAATGAGCTGGAAGTACAGGAATCCATTGAGAGGACGGTGCGGTGATGGGGTACCGAAAGCAACCCTTTGGATATAGAATGCAGTTGGGCGAGATCGTCATAGACGAAGCCGAAGCGCTACTGGTACAGGAAATATTCAAACGTTACACTGTAGGAGAATCCTTGGGGAAGCTCACAGAAGCGCTCCGCCAGCAGGATGTCCCATACGACGAGGACCGAATTTGGAATAAAAATATGGTCGCACGTATCTTGGCAGATCAGCGGTACACTGGGATAGAGGAATATCCGAAGATCATTCAGCCGGACCAGCTTTCAATTGCAAATAAAAAGCGCGCTAAAATGTCGTGCTCATCAAGGAAAACTGAAGCGCAAAAAGTTCTGCGGAGGCTTTGCGGGGGCTCACCGCCTGAATGGGTGGAGAGGGAAGTGGCGGAACTGCTGAATACCCTGATGCGCAATCCGGGCCGAATCTGCGCGACCGCTCAGCCCCACACCGCAGGTTCCAAAACGCAGAAAAAGCTGGAGGAAGCGCTGCGGCAGCAGCCCGTCGATGAGGAATGTGCACAAACGCTGGTTTTCCAACAGGCGATGGAGCAATATGCTGACATTGGAAATCAGGAATATGAAACCGAACGACTCCGCCGGTTGTTCGCCGGTTTTCAATGCTCTCCGCAACTGGATGCTGCGTTATTAAAAAGCGCTGTTTCGTCAGCGGTTGTGACCGCAGAGAGCGTAAAACTGCGGCTGAAAAACGGACAGATCATAGAAAGAAGTGACCAGCAATGCAAGACAATGCGCCAAGAGTAATCAAAATCCCTGCGAAGCCAGAGGCAGACCGCCGGGCAGAAGTGCGCAGGCAGCTTCACGTGGCAGCCTATTGCCGCGTCTCTACCAGAGAGGAAGATCAGGCAAACAGCTATGAGGTGCAGAAGGAATACTACACGGACAAGATCATGTCCAATACGGCATGGACGATGGCCGGGATTTTTGCTGACAAGGGAATCTCCGGAACTTCGGCGAAAAAGCGCGAGGAATTTATGCGGATGATCCGCCACTGCCGCCAGAAGAAAATTGATGTAATCCTGACAAAATCCGTCTCCCGTTTTTCTCGCAATACGGTGGACTGCCTTTATTATATCCGAGCACTAAAAGCACTTGGTATTGCCGTGATTTTTGAAAAGGAAAACATCAATTCTCTGGAGGAGGACAGTGAGCTGCGCATTACGCTCTCCGGAGCCTTTGCCCAATCTGAAAGTGAATCCATTTCTGCCAATGTCACATGGGGCATACGGCGAGCAATGGAGGCAGGGAAGGCGGTTATCCAGTATCAGAAGTTGTATGGTTATCGCAAAGGCGCAGACGGTAAGCCGGAGATCATTCCGGAGCAGGCAAAGGTTGTCCGATGGCTCTATGATCGCTACCTCGCCGGTGCTACTCCGCGGATGCTGAAAAGAGAGCTGGAGGCGCTGAAAGAACAGAATCCCGATGTGACAGAGATCTGCAGCGCAGCCCGCATCAATGGAATATTACAGAACGAGAAGTATTGCGGCGATGTTTTGATGCAGAAAACATTTCGCCAGGATTTTATCAGCCGCAAGATGATTAAAAACACCGGACAGCTTCCAATGTATCTGATTGAGAACCATCACGAAGGGATTGTCAGCCGTGAAAAGTTCCATGCGGTACAGGCAGAGCTTGCGCGCCGGAAGGCGGGAAAGAGTCCGTCAAAACGTGCAGCTACCGGCCAATCGTGTTATGCCAGTAAGTATGCACTTTCGGAGCGATTGGTTTGCGGCGAATGTGGAACCTTATACCGCCGATGCACATGGGTGCGCGACGAGGGAAACCGTGTTGTTTGGCGCTGTGTCAGCCGATTGGACTACGGCAAGAAATACTGCCACAATTCACCGACTTTGGAGGAAGCGCCGCTCCAATGGGCGATTCTTGCAGCACTGAATGCTGCCATGGCAGATAAAGACAGTCTGGTTCAGCAAATTACAGACATCATGGAAACGGAGCTTCTTCCGGTTTCCGGCGGCAATGTGAGCCTTGGAGGTATCGAACGCAGGTTGAATACGTTAGAGCAGCAGTTCCAAGAGTTGCTGGAAAAAGCAACGGCAGATCCAAGCGCCTACGAAAGCCAGTTTAAGGAAATTCTGGACGAGCAGACCCGCCTGAAGAAAAAACGCTCGGCCATTCTTGCAGACAACAAAGAGCATGACGAAGTCAACCGACGACTCAAAACTGCTGCGGAGGTTTTGAAGGACGCCTCGCCATATATCACTGAGTGGAACGAAGGCCTTATCCGCCAGTTGGTGACGCAGGTAAAGGTCCTCTCCAAGAAGAAAATTTTGGTGACAATAAAAGGCGGCATAGAGGTGCGGGAGAGAATTGTAGGGTAGAACAAATACATTCGCATCTGCATGGTTGAAACAATAATAGACGATAATTAGATGAATGCACAACAGTTTATCGAAGATATTGACCTCTATATCAAGGCGCGACAGCAGACGATGTGAGAATATCCCGTCTTTCAGCAAACTGTTGAAAAACGGGAAATTCCTTATGTTTACTTCATCTCAAACATTTTCATCAATATTTTTGCGGCAGGAACCACATTTTACTGCCGCAAAAATATTTCGTCTATATAGTGTAGACAATAGCTCCAATTCTACGCACATTTCAAACCGCTTTGATTTGCTTGAGACGAACCACAGCATCCATATCCCGACGTAATTTCTTATCTGTTCTTTTTTCTGTGAGGAATGATTGCGCAGCGTTCTTTGGAGTGTTCTACTTTTTTCAAAATCTACATGCAAAATTTAAAAAGCGCATGTAAAACTTATTGATTTTTGAAAGACGGGGCACTATGATGAATGACGTATAATGTGAATACAATGTATAGAAAATTGGTAACAGTTTGAACAAGTACAATACAAGGTTTTGTGCTTTTGCGGTAGGTTTGTTCCGAGGTAAACGCTCTGCGGTACGCTTCCGCCTTCTTAAAGGAGACAAAGAATGTCTTGCCCACCACGCTGTCATGCGGCTATAGCTGTTTAGTTCCGAGCAATCTAATTTAAACAATTATAAACAGTATAGTTTATGTACATGATTATTTCCTCCATTTCTATTTTAGGGTATATAATATGATGGGTGCAAAATAGCAAGGGAAAAAAGTCGGCTGGCATGCAATTCCAGCCGACTTATCAATAGCTTCTCAATCCATTGAATAATTCAATTATCTGTGCTATAATCAAATTAGACGAAAAACGGCAAGATACATATCTCCGCTACGTACTCAATAATGACTAGAGGTGAGGAACAATGGCAACAAATCCACCCAAAGGTGACGGCAAAAGAAATGGTGCTGTCAGAGAGCGTTCGCAGACCTACAACCCTAAGACGGACAAGTGGGTCAAACGCGATACGAACACCGGTCGCTTCATGGATGTGAAGCAGGATGGAACCCCGTTCAAAGGCGTCCGTAAAGAAAAATAAGCTGTGTCGGCAAGTTGCTAGGGCAGAACCTGCCCTAGCAACCAGCATATTAGTTACATGTAGATCCCAGTGCCAGAATATAGAAAAGGATTCCAGAAAAGAGGTGTATCGAATTTATGGCATGTAAGCCTAATCGCGGTCCTGACCCTTCAGAGCTTACATTGCGCATGCTATGCGCCAATGCCGCCGGCAGGTGCCAGTTCGAAGGATGCAACAGGCCTGTATTTTTTGACGGTCTAACGTTGAGGGAATTTAACAAGTCAAATATTGCCCATATTGTATCATCGAGTTTTAACGGGCCTCGTGGTGATGCTCTCCGTTCCCATCAGCTTTCTGACCAGCTCTGCAACCTCATGCTTCTCTGTCCTGACCATCATAAGCTGATAGATGATTTTCCAGATGCATACCCAGAAGCCGAATTGTTAGATATGAAGCGCAGGCATGAGGAGGCCATCGCCACGCACTGCGGCTTGATTTACAAGGAACCTTCTGAAGTACTTATGGTGAGCTCACCAATCAAGGGGCGTACTCCCGTGACTGTTAACTTCAATCAGTGTGCAGATGCCGTTATGCCCGAAAAGAAAGTTGCCTCCGTTCGTGGACAGCGGATCAAAATTGAAATCAAAGAGGATTATCATTCCTCCATTTATTGGGAAAGTGCGGCTCGTGCATTAAGTCGCAGATTTGGCTTGACTGTCAGTGCCATTTTGGAAGAAGATACAGATGCACACTTTTCGATATTCCCGATTGCACCCATGCCATTGATTATGAAGTTAGGCTATATGATAGGTGATAAGGTACATGCTGATATCTTTCAGTTTTCTAGATCTTCTGACTCGTGGAATTGGCGTACCAAAGAACAGACCAATGGTTTCTCTGTAAAGAAGCGAGTCATTCGCGATGGTGAGCGGATTGCTCTGGTATTTTCCCTGACTGCCGACATTGCGGTGGCACGGATTACCGAAGTTTATGATGCTGACATTTTGTACTTCATCCGTGCCGAACGCTTCGACGTGAATTGTATTCAGAGCTCAGCAGATCTGACAGCATTCTGGAGTAAGTACCAGACTACATGCGATGAAATCAAAAATGCATACCCCAATGTTCGAGAGATCGGTGTGTTTCCTGCAATGCCTGTATCCGCAGCTTTTGAGGTTGGCCGCAGGTATATGCCAGGCGTGTATCCAAGATTCAGAATTTTTGATGACGACAACGGTTTCTTCGAAACCCTTACGATTGGAGGTAAAGAGAATGACTGAAAAGGAAAAACAGCTTGGCATTTGGCTGAGCCAGATTGCCGACGAATTGAACATCACTCCCACCATGCTTGATAAAGCGGTTAAAAGCTACACTGCAGTGGGAACGTGGCTTTCCGATGGCATCCCCTACGGTGTCAAAATCACGCCGCAGGGATCTATGAACCTCGGCACGGTTGTTCGTCCCATCACTGAAAAAGACGAGTATGATGTTGACTTGGTATGCCTTCTGAAAAACGGCAGTATACTGCCGTTGGGTCGTATTAAAAGCCTTGTTGGAGATCGTTTGAAGACTCACGGAACATACGGGAAAATGCTCGAAGAGGAGGGAAAACGGTGCTGGACTATGCAATATGATGAGTTCCACATGGACATCCTCCCATGTGTACCCAAGAGCGATTATTATGTAGAGCCCTATCTTACTGCCATTAAGCTGACCCATAAAAATAACCGAGGTGGTTATGAAGCTCACTTCAGCGACCCGTACGCATACCACGCGTGGTTTGAGGTTCGGATGAAAGACATCCTCCGCATTGAGAAGAGCAACTATGCCGCTAGAAACAATGTGGATATTACCGAGGTTCCAACCTACAAAGCTCGTACACCGCTGCAAAAGGTGATTCAGTTGCTGAAACGCCATCGGGATATTCTTTTTCGGGATAATGACGAAGATGCCCCCATTTCTATCATCATCACTACGCTGGCAGCGCTTGCGTATAACGGTGAGGCCAATGTATATGAAGCACTGTGCAACATCGTCGACAAGATGCCTCAGTTCATTGAAAAGCGAGGAGGTGAATACTGGATTGCAAATCCCGTAATGCACGAGGAGAATTTTGCAGACAAGTGGAATGTAGTGCCTAGTAAACCCGCCGCTTTCACATATTGGCTACAAAAAGTGAAAAAAGATCTGATTACAGATCCTCTCATATGCTTCGGCATGGACAACACTGCTAACCAGTACAAGCAGGTCCTTGGTAAAATGCCTGTTGAACGTGCAGCCTGTGCGATAGGAAACGCTACCCGTACTGCACGTGAAAAAGGTAGCTTGTACATCAACGGCTTGACTGGAGGAATAACAACAACTCCAACAGAGAAAAGCAAGCCAGTAAAGGAGCACACATTTTTTGGTAAATAAAGATTACATTCCAAAACGGAACCCACGCTTATTCGATCAAATGATGGCACTAAGGGCAGCATATCCTTCGGCATCATGCGAACTCCATAAAGGAACTTTGATATGGTTTGGGAAGGTGAAACCAACGCCTCTCTCCAGAGAATACAATGTAGCATTGATATATAGCGAGTCACAAGCGCCAAAGGTATGGACTCTTGGTAAAGAGATTCCAAAAATCGATGATCCCAATCTTCCGCACAAGTATGATGTTGACCCCGCAAATAACATGGTTCAGATTTGCTTATACCGTTATCGAGAGTTCACCAAAGATAAGTTCTTAGCAAATACCATAATCCCATGGACAGTCGAGTGGCTCTATTTCTACGAGATATGGCTAGTAACTGGAGAATGGTGCGGCGGTGGGGAACACCCAACTAATACCTCAAAAGGAGAACAGGCGTGAGTGCCGACCTAGTATTCATTTGGAGAGAACAGGTAAGAAGGTAGTATAATAACATGACCACACTGGAGGCGGCGTGGACATGCTGGCTGAGGAAACCACCACTCAGTTTTCATAGAATCGAAAACCGACGTGGATCCAAGAAAACCTGGAAGTTGCCATGACGAGGACGGGCTGCAGGTCGAGCCAGGGAAGACATTGAGCCTCAGTCAGACACGCCGGTTATCACTCCCAAGAATACAGCACAGCTCAATCAGGTCGTAACGGACCTACTGGAAGGTGCAGTCAAAGATGCAGAGATAAAACCAAAAGGTAATTGAACACCAAGCTGCAGATTTCATTAAATCTAACCCGATTTTCGAACGTTTGAATTAAATAGCGGGCGACGTATGCTATAATATAAGAGCTGCAGAAACAGTTGATTCAGAAGTGCAGAGGTGTTCTTAAAATCAAAATGAATCAAACAGGTAATACAGAAATTCGTATTATGTAGAATGGGGAGAATCAAGTGGCACAAAACGATAAAATCCAACTCTTTGAGGACAAGCGTATTCGCACTGCATGGGATGAGGAAAAGGAAGAATGGTACTTTTCCATCGTCGATGTGGTAGCTGTACTGACTGACCAGCCGGATCAGCGCGGCGCAAGTAACTATTGGGCGAAACTGAAGCAGCGTTTGAAAGAAGAAGGCGCAGATCAGTTGCTGACAAATTGTCAGCAACTGAAAATGAAGTCTCCCAAAGATGGGAAACGCTATAATACCGATGTAGCCGACACCGAGCAACTTCTGCGTATCATCCAGTCCATTCCGTCGCCGAAGGCAGAACCGTTCAAGCTGTGGCTAGCGCAGGTCGGTCGAGAGCGTATTGAGGAGACCATCGACCCGGAGCTGACGATTGAGCGAGCGTTGGAAACCTATCTCAAGAAAGGGTACAGCCGTGAGTGGATCAACCAGCGGCTGCAGGCCATTCAAGTCCGAAAAGAGCTGACAGATGAATGGGATGCCCGCGGTGTGCAGAAGGGCGTCGAGTACGCCATCCTCACGGACGAGATCTCTCGCGCATGGTCGGGCATGTCCACCCGCCAGTACAAGAATCTGAAAGGTCTAAAAAAGGAAAACCTCCGCGATAACATGACGACACTGGAGCTGGTGCTCAACATGCTTGCGGAGGCTACTACCACGGAAATATCCAAGCAGAAAGCGCCGAGCACATTTTCGGAGAATATGGCAGTTGCCCGCGAAGGCGGTGAGGCTGCCGGAATTGCCCGGAAAGCAGTGGAGGAGCGTACAGGTGTTCCCGTCATCACCCCAAAGAACGCCACACAGCTCAATCAGGTTGTAACGGATTTACTGGAAGGCGCGGTGGAAGATGCGCCGGAGAAATCAAAAGATACTTAAATATCAAGATATAAATTTTATCCATATAAATTGCAAAACATCTATAGTGTTGAATTATGACATCTTATCATAGCAGTATAGATGCGTCTGGCGCAAAGCCAGACGCATCAACTGTTTCCGGGCATTTTGGATGCTCGGATTTTTTCTTTTTTTCCATAGATTTTTCTGACCGACCTCCCAGATTTGAACCGGAGTTTGACGCACGGGAGCCAAATGCAGCGGAAATGGTCGGCCTTTTTTGAAAATTTTCTCGTTAGTGAAGCAAAATACGCATCGAAAATAGTTCACAAAAATTCATGCACGATTTTGTTGATATTGCCAGTGCGGAATATGGATAGGGAACCCGAGGGTTCGAAATAGAAGGTGTTTATCTGTTTTTAGTAGAATATATTGATATAACATGACGAAACAGCGGCAATTGCGAGCTTTTTTAACCCGGGACACGGCGTGAAAAGGGGCTTCTCAGCTGCGTTCCTGTTTTTTTTGTCAAATTACTTGAGTTTGCTTGAAAAAATTTCCGTATGGTGATATAATGATAAAAAAATAATGGGGCGGTGCGGCTGGAGGATGCTCCGGCGGCGGAATAGGGTGAGATTCCCTGCGAGTGGGTCACTGTGATGCCGGTTTGAGCCGGATAAGTCAGATACGCAAGGTGCTGTTCCCAGACCGCTGCCATCACCGGGGTCGAACACTCAACAATGCGATAGAAATATCCGTGTTGCAGATTTGTGCGCCCGTCTGCTGAATGGCAGATGGGCGTTTTGGTTTTCTGCAACTCCGCCGTAAGGCGTTTCCAAATATTATTAATTATGAGAGGAAGATCGCAAGTATGAAAAAACGAGTGTTATCGCTGCTGCTTGCACTGGCTATGGTGCTGTCTTTGCTGCCTGTCACAGTGTTTGCAGTTGACGGTCACGACGGCCAGGTTCGTGTTCGTGTGGAAAACTCCACATGGAACAAGGCCGACGGCGCTCCATGGGAGGGAACGCTGGTAGATGAATGGATCACCCTGAAGGATGATTCCACCATGATGAGCTGCGTAAAATACGCGCTGGAAAAGAATCACTATTCCTACGAGACAGCCAGCAGCCCCTATGGCGGCGAATACCTCGGTGAGGTGAACGGTCTTGCCGAAGTGGACGGCGGCGCGCAATCCGGTTGGATGGGCACGCTGAACGACTGGTTCGTGAACGCCTCCTTCTCTGCCTTTACCGCCAAGAACGGTACACTGGCCGCCGGAGACGAGATCCGCGTTCTATACACCAAAACCGGCTATGGTGCAGACATCGGCGGCGACTGGAGCACGAAGAGCAACACAGCATTGTCGGCACTGTCTTTCAGCAGCGGCACGCTGTCTCCTGCCTTTGACAAGGACACTCTGGAATACACCCTGACCCTGACCGAACCGGCCAATGTGACCGTTGCAGTCACGGCAGCCAATAAGTGCAATCAGGTCTATCTGACCGTGGGCGAGACGAGCTATCGCCGCTCGGCATCCATCCCCATGGAGGACGGCACGGTGCTGACCCTCCGCTGCGGCGACGCAGAAGAAGGCACAGAAAACACCCCCGCGGTCGTTCCCACGACCTATACCGTCACCGTGAAGGCCGGCCAGCGCATCCCCAAGGCCAATGTGACCGTTCGCTCGCAGGCGGCTGGCGCTTATCTGCACGGGATCGAGACTGTGGAGGTTTCCGGCGATCTGGCCGAGAGCTACGGCTTTACCGACAACGTCGAGGGTGTTTCCGCGTTGGACGTGCTGGTCAAAGCGCATGAGCTGGTTTTTGGCAAGGACTTCACGCCGCAGACAGCCTCGAGCTATCTGAGTGTGGGCAGCACGGGCTGGGTCTCGCTCACGTTTGGCTTGACTGACAGCTTCGGCTTCTTTGTCAATGAGGGCTTCCCCAACGACGGTACTGCATCCGCCTCCGGCGGCTACAACGGCACCTTCGTCACAAACACGGCTGTGCACGACGGCGATACTGTAGATTTCTTCCTTTACCAGGATGGCAAAGAATGGTCAGATTATTACACATGGATCGACGCGCCCGCCGCCGTCGTTGATGGCGAGAAGGTCAATGTGACCGTCAAGGGCTTCTACGCAGTCAGCGCGTATCTCTATAAGGACGGGGCTGCCTTGAAGGCTGCTGCCAAGGCGCTTGAGGGCGTGCGGCTCGGCTGGCTGGAGCCTGCCACCGGCGCAGTGACTGCCATTCAGAATGCTGTCACCGATGAAAACGGCACGGCTTCCTTCGTCGCAGACAAGGCCGCGACCGGCTATCTCGTGGCGCTGTCCAACAGCGACGACGAGGTCTATGCCATTATGAACCCCACCGCAAAGATCGCGGTGCACACCAAGGTCAACGTGGAATTCAATGGCCTGCACAACGCCCAGCTTGCCGACCTGAAGGTCTATTCCTATCAGAATGGCGTGAAGGGCGCGACCGACCTGTTGGCCGACCTTACCGCAGAGCCTGACGGCTATAAGCTCAAGTATGCCACCACCATGCTGTCCGGCGACTACCTCGTCGAAGGCTATGATGCCAACGGCGACTTCAACGGCAGCATCGTCGTGACCGTCGGCGAAGAGGACTGCGCCTTCGTGCTCCAGCGTGCAAACCAGATCTACGCCAGCAACAGTGGCTGGAAGGTCGGCACGGATTACACGATCGAGTACGTCGAGACCGCGCCCGACGGCACCCTGCGCAAGACCGCCCTCGGCACCGCCAACAATTACGGCACGGTCTACACTTCTGCGATCTTCCTCGAGGGTGACACGCTGAAGGTCACCCTGAAGCCCATCGGGGATAAGACGAATGACTATCTCCCCATCACCGTTACCAAGACCGGTTCGGAAACTGTGGACAAAGGCGCGCTGAGCTTCAGCGCCTCCATCCCGCAGGGACTGGACGTGAAGATCACCGCGCCCGCCGGCTCCACCGTCGTGGCCGGCACCTTCGGCAACTATTATTTCTATACATTCATCGATCCCGTGCAGACGACCGACAACGGCGACGGCACGATGACCGCATCCTTCCGCGTGCCCACGACGACCAGTCTGAACCACTTCCTGCGGGTGCAGAATCCCGACGGCGTGACCTACTGGAGCTTTGATAGGTGGACGGCCGCGCAGAACATCACCGTCACCCGCGACGACTTGCACATGGACGACGATATCTCCGCCTCCACCGTTTACCGCTTTAAAAACAATGTCTATGACCGCGCGGACGTGTATCTGAATATCAACCGTCAGGGCTACAAGAACCTCTCCGTCGGAGAGCACTTCGAGCTGGACGTGTTCCGCAACTGGCAGGCCATCGAGGGATTCATGAATGCCAAGATCGCACTGCCGGACGTGCACTATCAGGTGCTCGATCTGAACGGCAAGCCCAGTGACCTGCTGACCGTCACGCCCGATGCCTACAATTCCTCGTTGGCCACCGTGACTGCCAACCGCGAGGGAACGGCCATCGTCCTGGTGACCTATGACGCCATGACTCACAAGCAGGCGCAGAGCAGCACCGACAGCAAGGTGCTTTCCGCAATCTGGCCGGAGAGCACGGGCGTGTTCGTCGTCAGTGTCGGTGCGGACGGATCCGCGATTGCGACCAACATGAAGATGGATCGCACCGGCTCCGCCGGAACGCTCACCGACGACAAGCTGGCGCTGGACGCAGAGCATGACATCCTGTTCTATCTCGGCACCGCAGGCGCGAGCTACACTTTCACACCGGAATCCGGCTGCACCGTGAGCATCGCCCGTTCCACGGTCGGCAAGGCCATGACCTTCTCCGGCTTCACCACCGAGGGTGTGAACGTCGATGCCAAGACTGGCGCCGTGACCATCACCGGTCTGACCACCGGCCGTCATATCGTCCGCATCGAGAAGGACGGCGTGGCAACCTATCAGGTCATCACCGCCCGTCAGGTGCGCTACGATCTTCTGGATGCGGACGGCAACGTCCTGCCCGAGAACACTGAGTTCAATCCCGGTGATACCGTGACCGTGCAGTTCCATGATCTGCTCTCACCGAAAGAGAAGCTGTCCGGCGTGTTCAACCAGAATTTCCTTGTGTATTACCACGACGACGATGGCCACAGCTTCCAGGGCGTTCTGCCCGGGCCCTTCGGCCTCTATGACTTCAACGGAAACCCCGAGCGCCAGAAGTTCACGCTCACCATCCCCGAGAATACGACGGGCGTGACCTATGTGCTCAACGGCTCGATCAAGATCGGCGGCTTCAGTGGTGTGCCCACCCATCGCGGCGTGTCCTACACCAAGGGCATCGACCCTCAGTTCGGCACGGCCTCGGCCGGTGTGATGACGCGGCTTCCGGAGCTGGTCATCAAGTTGGAGGGCTACGCCGTTGCGGAAACAGAGCGCCTGATCGACGCGATCGGTGAGGTGACGCTCGAAAGCGAGGACGCCATCACCTCTGCCCGCGCAGCCTATGACGCCCTGTCCGAGGAGCAGCAGAAGCAGGTCGGCAATTACAAGGTGCTCACCGCTGCGGAGGCCGCTCTGGCCGCGCTGAAAAAGGCCGAACAGGCTGAGATCGACGCCGTCGAGGCCAAGATCGATGCCATCGGCGATGTGACCCTCAATTCCGAAAAGGCCATCACCGCTGCCCGCGAGGCCTATGAAGCGCTGACCGACGCTCAGAAGGCGCGCGTGGAGAACTACGACACCCTGATCGCTGCCGAGCAGAAGCTGGCCGAACTGAAGCTGGCCGCACTCCTGAAGCACATCTACACCACCACCGGCGACTATCTGACCGCGCTCGGCACGCCGTCCGTCGGTTCCATCGGCGGCGAATGGATGGCGCTGGGTCTGGCGCGTTCCGGCCGCACCGTGCCGGACGGCTACTATGACGCCGTCGTGGAGTACGTCAAGGCGCATGCCGACCAGAACGAGCGGCTCCATCGCTCCAGATCGACCGACAACTCCCGCATCATTCTGGCACTGACAGCTATCGGCAGAGATGTCACCAACGTCGGCGGCCACAACCTGCTCAAGGGCCTGGACAGCATGGCTTACATCCAGAAGCAGGGCATTAACGGCCCCGTCTTTGCGCTGATCGCGCTGGACAGCCATGTCTACCCCGTCAGCGGTGACGTGACGAGAGAGAAACTCGTGCAGGCCATTCTAGACGCTGCGTTGGCCAACGGCGGCTGGGCGCTGGACGGCGATCTCGCTGACGCGGACATGACCGCGATGGCAATTCAGGCGCTCGCGCCCTACTACGCCGGCAATGAGACCATCAAGGCCGCTGTGGACAAGGCATTGACCGTGCTCTCCGGCCTGCAGCTCGCAGACGGCGGTTTTGCAAGCTGGGGCAACGCAAACTGCGAGTCCAACGCGCAGGTACTTGTGGCACTGACGGCGCTGGGCATCGATCCGGCCGAAGACAGCCGCTTCGCGAAGAACGGTAAGACCGTGCTGGATGCGCTGGCTGGCTACTATGTCGAAGGCGGCGGCTTCAAGCACATCGCTAACGGCGAGCTGGACGGCATGGCGACCGAACAGGGCTACTACGCGCTGGCCGCGTACTACCGCCTCATGAACAAACAGTCCGGTCTTTACGATATGCGCGACGTGGCCATTAAATTTGAACCGGCAAAGCCCACGACCCCCGTGACGCCCACCACGCCCACGACTGGTGATTCCGGTGTGGCAGTGTGGTTCATTGTATTGTCACTGTCCGTGTTCGCGCTGGCCGCAGCATTAGTCCTTGCCCGGAAAAAGTTCAAGACGGAATAAACAAAAAAAGCCGGCGCAGGGGTGCTTTCCGCACCTCTGCGCACGGCTCTTTCAGGAGGAAGCAACGTATGAAGAATCGAATGTTCCGGCTGACTGCGCTGCTGCTGGCGCTGCTGCTCTGCACCGCCTGCGCGGGCAAGACCGTTCCGGAAGCCTCGTCCGTTCCCACGCAGGAGCCGTCTGTCTACACCGAGGCTGAGCCTTCCGAGACGGAAGCACCGCCCACGACCGAACAACCAACACAGACCGAAGCGCCGAGCGAGAGTGAGACACCCACGCAGGAGACCGAACCCTCCGCCGACAAGGATCGCTATCAGACTGACCCCGTCCCGGATGGACGTCCCGCGCCCGTGGAGCCTGGCACCGCAACCGAGGGCAGTGCGGCCACCTGCACATTTTCCATCTCCTGCGCCACGATCCTGAACAACTGGGACAAGTGCGACGAGGAGAAAAAGCCGCTCGTTCCGTCCGACGGTGTGATTTTCCCGCGCAGCACCGTGACCTTCAGTGAGGGGGAAAGCGTCTTTGATGTACTGCAGCGTGTGTGCAGGGAGAATAAGATCCATATGGAGTCCAGCTGGACACCCATATACAACAGCGCCTATGTGGAAGGAATCAATAATCTTTATGAGTTTGATGTAGGCTCCCTGTCCGGCTGGATGTACAGTGTCAACGGCTGGTTCCCCAATTACGGCTGCTCGCGATATGAACTTCATGATGGTGATGTCGTCGAGTGGGTTTATACCTGCGACCTCGGCAAAGACGTCGGCGGCGGCTATTCTGCCGCTGACTGACAGAGAAACGGAGCTCGTTTTTAGAGCTTTTAAATCAAAAAATGTGTTTCGTTCTGCTTTAAAGGTTTTGAAAATTTTTGGCTTTCCTTTTGCTGTTTGTGCGTATGCGTTTAAAAACAAAATCGTGACCGCTGACACTGGTCACGATTTTGTTTTTCTAATTTGATAGTTGATCTATCATGTTCAGACCACACATTTTATTATCGAATTCTGCGGATTTGAAACAGAGTTTCATAAGAAATTTTCTCAAAACAGAAGATGCGTCTGGCACAAAGCCAGACGCATCAACCGTTTCCGGGCATATTGCGTGCCTGGTTTTTGCCTGCAAGGCGACTTGAAAACAATCCGCCAAAATCAGGCATGATTATGCTGATTGAATATACGAATTACAGGAGAGGGGGGGGACAATTCCTTGGAAGACGGTCGCAGCAGAAAAGGGAAAACTGCGTTAGGCCAGCAGAATACGAATTTCGTGTGTCCCGGTGGGCAAGGACTTTTTCCGCTTTTTCGTCGTCCGCAATACCGAACAGCAGTGCAAAACTCGCGCCAAGACCCTCCTGATGGTCGCAGCCGCCGAAGGGATCGCACAAATAGGTGTAATTCTGCTTTTCCTCCGACCAGAAATGTGCATAGACGGAGTTCTTGAGGCGAGCGGCCTTTTCGGCATAGGCGCTGCACGGTAGCCCAAGTGCGGCGGCCATTTTGTCGGCAAGAACGTAGGCATGATAATACAAACAGTTGGTCGAGAGGGCAAACATGGGGATGCCGACACCGGTATCGACGCAAAGCTCGCGGTTCTGTTTGGCAAAGGTCATGATCGCGCTGGTGCCGTGCCGGGCATAGACATCGGGATAGGCGGCGATGCCGTCGCCATAGCAGGCCGGACTGCGGAAAAGGTTCTTTTCGGCGTCAAATTCCGTGGCTTCAAAATAGGCGAGGGAGTTGACGGCAGCGCGGTAGGCAAGCGCCAGAAATTCACGGTCGCCGGTGCAGAGGTATAGCTGCCACGCACCGGTGACCCAGATGATCGCGACCCAGTATTCGCCGCCGATGCGCAGAATGCCGTCCTTCTCCGTGAGAACGGATTCCAGCGTGCTGCGGCTGATCTCCGGGCAGATCAGCGCACCTGCGTTCCAGATGTTGATCGCGGCATCTCTCGTCCAGGGCGTTGAATAGCCCAAGCCGGCGATGATCACCGGCTCCGGCCTCGTCAGGATTCCGTCCTGAAAGGGAAGAATGTTTGCGGCCAGGGTCGCGATGGCGAGACGATAGGCGGTGCTGATCTCTTTGTTGTTCGTTTGAAGATAGGGAAAATTCATGGTGTCTCATTATATGTTGTCAGATCGTGCTCGGAAAGACTTCCTGATACCTTGCGGCATGAGAAACAGGCTGTCCGGCTGCGTACAGATGTGAGGTATGTCGAGGGCAAGAAACTGCCCAAGTGGTTCGGAGAGCTGTATCTCGAACGGCACAGAGGTACCTATACCTCCATGGCCAAGAATAAAAACTACAACCGCCGCAGCGAGTTCCTCCTGCAAACGGTGGAGGGCATGAGCCTGACGAAAAAGCTCCTGACGGGCGCGGCCTATCCAAAGCAGGCGCTTTATGCGGACTGGACGACGGTGCTTCTGAATCAGTTCCACGACATCATTCCCGGTTCGTCGATTCCGGAGGTCTATGAGGATTCCACGGCGCAGTACGAGGCGCTGCTGAAAGAGAATCTTGCCCGCAGGGATCGCGCGTTTCAGGCGCTGGCCGATCAATGTGCAGAGAAGGGCGTGCTGGTCTACAATCCGACCGGCGCCTGCCGCGACGGCATGATTCAGGTCGCGGGGCAGCCCGCTTTTGTGAAAGACGTTCCGGCGTGGGGATGGAAGGTCGTCCGGCCGGAGATGCTGAAAGATTTCGGCGAAGCGCCCAAGGCGACGCCGACGCATATGGAAAAACGGTTCTATTCCATTGAGCTGGATGAGACCGGCTGCCTGACGGGCATCTATGATAAAAGCATCCGCCGGCAGGTGCTTACCGGCCGCGCCAATGTGCTGAAGGCATTTGACGACCATCCGCGCAACTGCGACAACTGGGAGATCAGCAATTACTATACGGAAAAGAAGTGGGAGATCAACGACGTGCAGAGTCTGCACGTCGAACAGGATGCGCAGACAGCGCGTGTTGTCATCCGCCGGCGTTTCCTGCATTCAACCTTGGAGCAGACGATCACGATCTATCGTGAACGGCCCGGAATTGACTTCTCGCTTTGCGCGGACTGGCACGAGCATCATATTTTCTTAAAGACGGCTTTCCCGGTGGACATCCTTTCGGACAAGGCGACTTATGAGATCCAATATGGTGCGGTCGAACGTCCGGCGCATCAGAATACTTCGTGGGATGCGGCCAAATTTGAGGTCTGTGCGCAGAAGTGGGCGGATTATGCCGAGGCCGGTTACGGCGTGGCGCTTCTGAACAACAACAAGTACGGCTACGCCATTCACGACGGCGTGATGCGGCTGTCGCTGATCAAGTGCGGCACTTATCCGAATCCGCAGGCCGATCAGGGCGAGCATCACACGCGCTACTGTCTGCTTCCGCACGCCGGAGACTGGCGCGAAGCGGACATTCCAGGTCTTACCTATGCGTACAACTGCCCGCTTGAGACGGCGGTCTGCGCGGGCGGCGGGGTGCTTCCCGGCGAATTCAGCGCGGTAAGCGCTTCGGAGAAGAACATTCTTGTGACGACCCTCAAGGAAAGCTGCGACGGCGAGGACGTGATCCTGCGCGCCTACGAGTCGCAGGGAAAACGCACCGAAGTGTCGCTCCGTTTGGGCTTTGCGGCGCAGCGTGCAGCCGAGGTCGATCTGATGGAGGAAAACGTCCTTCAGGAGCTTCCACTGCAAGATGGAGAGATTTCTGCAATGTTCCGTGCGTTTGAGATCAAGACGTTTAGAATTCAAGCCAGAAAAGGAAAATAAAAATGATGTCAGTTCCTGCCATTTATCTTCATGAGGACGATCAGTGCGTTTTTCTCGGCACGGGTGAGGGAACCCGAAACGGCTGCAAGATCAGCGTGGACGACGGTGTGCTTCGCGTCTGCGCGCACGGAGAAGCCGTTCGGCGGATCGAACTTTTCTGGCCGGTAACGTTTGTGGACGGCACAAAAATTCTGGCCGATCAGTGGGAGCGCGGCTATGGCGCGCTCTCGTGGCACGAGCCGGATGAAGCCGAGGTCATGCCATGGTACTTTCTGGCGTATTCCGAGGGAGAAACGCAGTGCTTCGGTGCGCAGACCGGGCCGTCCGGCCTCTGCTGGTGGCAGATCAGGAAAGACGGGATTTCCCTTTATGCGGACATCTCCTGCGGTGCGGATGCCGTGCTGCTGAACGGACGGACGCTGGAGGTCTGCCGCATTGTGATGCAGACTGGGGAGGGCGATCCTTTTGAAGCGGCGCAGCGCTTTTGCCGCGCCATGTGCCCGAATCCGAGGTTGCCGGCCGCGCCGGTCTACGGCGGCAACGACTGGTACTGCAATTACGGCGACAGCTCTTATGAGAGGATCATCACGCACACAAAGCGGATCGTCGAGTGCAGCCCGCAAAGCGATGTCAAAGGCAGCCGAGGAAGTCAAGAAGCTGATCGACGCCATCGGCGAAGTCACGCTGAAATCCGAGAAGAAGATCCAGAATGCGCGCAAGGCCTATGACGCTCTGACCGAGGAACAAAAGAAACTCGTCGATAATCTCGATACGCTGCTTGCAGCGGAGCGCCGTCTGGAAGAACTCAAGAAGGCGGACGACGGCAAGAAGCCCGTCAAGACCGACGACTCCATGAACATCGGCCTGTACCTGACGCTGGGCATTTCCAGTGTGCTGGCGGTCGCGGCTCTCATCTTCTGCAAGCTTGCAGAAAAGCGCCGTAAATCTGAAGCAGGAATTCGGCGGCTTTGCCGTGCATCTGCTGCAAAAGTAAGGAGG
>ERZ860322.873-NODE-873-length-19879-cov-2.930841_pt1 | contig 19879 bp, 15 predicted proteins | sample MGYA00509979_ERZ860322 | MGnify/ENA primary metagenome ERZ860322 (study PRJEB30046, sample SAMN00715217) | human gut metagenome | study: EMG produced TPA metagenomics assembly of the A metagenome-wide association study of gut microbiota in type 2...
ATGTCGTGGATGTTTTGGTTATATTTACAATGTCGAAGATAGTCACCAATGGCCTGATTATAAACTATAAATTATTTTTGCTATGAAAATAATAATTCATTATTTTTTGTTGTTTGTCGCATTGGTTGCAACGACCGGATGCGATAAGGACGATAATTATTATCCCGCTCCGGAATTCGAGGGAGATCCGACGGCTGAATATATTGAAGCGAATGTCGATTTCGATACGCAGATTTCTCAGGAAAATTCCGATCCAGATACTTTTTACACCTATTTTTGTTTGTGCAATGCCAGTGACCACAAAATTTACTTCACTCTTACGTTTTGCCCGACAAAAAACGATGAATTTATAGACCATATGAATGGGCTTGTAGATCCCGGAAAAAAATATACAAACAGATTCGTAACATCTAATTGGTCTATGGATGTACCGGGTCTTATCACCACCTTTTCTCCTCTTATTACGGAGATGGAGGTCTATTACGATGTCGATGACAAATATGGGCCTGTTAGATTTCCATCGGGAATAGAGGAGAAGTATTCGGATTTTACGCAGCGTTTCAAAACCCGGCAGATTTGTGATCCGGGGCAGTGGATTTACGAAGAGTTCACGCCCCGCCGGGCGCGTTGGACGTATATTCTGACCAACGAAGATTATGAACGTGCCAAAATAATTTCGGGAAAATAGGACTGAAAATTCGCGGCGATCGGTTACGACTGATTTAGCTTGCATTATGAAGAGGACTGCATTGCGCAGCCCTCTTTATTTTATGATTCGACTTGCATCATGCGGCAAGGCGGATTTTCTGTTTCCGGTTTGACCCGTTTGAGTTTTTACCGGATGCTTTGCGTACGGCCTTTCGGGAATAGGGCGACTGGGAAATAATCAATAGAAATGCCCGCTGGGAGCGAAGATCGCGTAGCCGAAATTGAAAGTGAGGTACATATTGTGCCAGCTCTTCAGGTCGTATTTGGTGAGCGACAGGCTGACCGGTCCGATGGGCGTGTGATAGACGAACGAGGCTTCGGTGATGTATTGCATCTTTTCGCCGGGCAGCCCCCGGTTGTCGCGGTACATGGCATAAAATCCCGTGCGCAGGAAGAAATTGGGCAGCAGATCGAAAGTGGGCATCAGACCGCCGGCCAGGAAGTTTTTCGCCCGGTAGTCGGGCATGAAAGCCATCTGGGAGTGTACGACGGGCTGATAGGCCGGCAGCGACATCAATGTAGCCGTTTCGGTCTGGAACCGGGGGTGCGTGGTCCAGACGGCGTCGATGTTGAATCCGAACGAGAACCATTTGCAGCCGGGCAGGTCGAAATAGCGGTTCCACTGGAATTTGGCGCCGAACCATTCGCGGTGGGCATTGAAACTTCGCTTACGTCCGAATTCGGCGGGTTTGTACCGTTCGCGCCCCGTGATGTAGATGCCCGAGAGGGATATTTCGGACCCCCGGCGCGGGTAGAGAATCTTGTCGAGCGTGTTGCGGGCGATATCCAGTTTGGTGCTGAAGAAGGAGAAGCGCGTCAGGTCGGTGTCGGGATCCGTGTCGGGAAAGGGGGCGTCGTAGCGGTAGGCTTGTTGTCCTCCGTTGAACCGCAGCGATGCCAGGCTGTTGTGTGTCAGAGGCATGGTGAGTCCGATGGAGAGGAATCCCTGGTTGTTCTTGACCGATTTGGTGTTATCGATCGGCGTGAGGTTGCCGAAGTTGCCGTGCCGCAGGTTCAGGACTTCGAAATTGTAGGAATAGTCGAGCGAGAAGGGTTTCCAAAGGTAGAAGTCCGTGCGCCCGCCCAGCGAACCGGTCGCATAGGTCGGGCCGATGTAAATACCGGCGAAAGCCCATTGCGACACGCGGCGGATCGTGTGGTAGTCGAAACCGATGAATGCCTGGTTGAAAGCCGTCGAGGAGATGTTGCCGCCGATCAGGAACCGGAGGTTTTCGCGTGCGGACATCTTCAGCTTGACCGAATACCGTTCCCGCAGCGGGTCGTACCGGAATTCGGGGTATTCGACCGAAAATTCGTCGTTGCCTATGACGGAGAAGAAGTCGTCGCGGAATTCGGGGAAACTCATCTGCCGCTGCCGTCCGTCGTAGGTGTCGTCCAGCCGCATGACGTCGCGTACATAGGCCGTTTGTGCATGGGTGAGTCCTTCGAACTCGTAGTCGTCGAAGATGATCGGGGGACATTTTTCGCGGAAAGCCGCCCGCTTGGTGCGGATCTCTTCGGGCGTGACGATGCGGTGGATTTTTTCCCGCAGGGCCGGAATCTGGGCCAGTGCGTCGCGGTAGCCCGCTTCGATGATCGAATCGGCGCTGTTGAAATCGAGCATGCTGACATTGACAGCCCGGTTGATCATCAGACTGCGTCCTTCGGGCATGTCGTAGTTGGTCTTGTTCATGGCCAGCGAGAAGGCTTGATCGACGAGCGAACTGTTCTCCGTGATGTCGTTGTTTCCCGACGTGCATTTGCTGCCGATCAGGAAATCGGGATGGAACTCCTTGTCGAGGGGTTCCCAGGGGAAGTTGTCGTAGATGCCGCCGTCGTAGAGTAGCATCGTGTCGATTTTCATGGGTTTGAACGCCAGCGGAATGGACATCGACGAACGGATCGCTTCGCCCATGTCGCCCTTGCGCAGCACCACCGGACGGCGGGTGTTCATATCGCTCGCCACGCAGAGGAACGGCACCATCAGGCTGTCGAAGTCCCGCCGGGAAGCTGTCGTGGCCGGGCCGAACAGGTCGGCGAGGGCCAGGTCGATCTGATTCGAGGAGATCAGGTACGAAGGCAGGCGGAAACGGCTCGCGTTGGGGTCGTCCGGGTGGTCCTTCATGTTGAGGCGGATCGAGAGGAAGATCGGGGTGCCGGTATTGCGGCGGTAGTAGGGCAGGTAGCTGGGGTCGATGCGCCCCGAAACCCACTGTTTGACCACACCCGAAGCGACGATCCGGCGCATCTCTTCGGGGGAATATCCTGCGGCGTACATGCCCGCGATGATCGAACCCATCGAGGTTCCCGACACGTAGTCGATCGGAATGCCGCTCTCTTCGAGTGCCTGCAATACGCCGATATGGTAAAGTCCTTTGGCTCCGCCGCCGCTCATGACCACCCCGACGCTCTGGGCCGCTGCCGGAAGGGTGAAAAGCATTCCCGCCGCGAGAAAAGAGAGGATTTTCCGCTTCATATCCTGATATTTTTATTAACTTTGCCTATTAAACCGTGCGTAAAAGTACAAAATAAAGCGTAAACTTTAGGTTATGAACGATAAAATCAACGAGCTGCTCGAACGGGTGGAGGCATTCAAACCCAAAGCTGCGGCCGAGATCGAGGATTTCCGAATCCGGATGCTGGGGAAAAAAGGCGAGCTGACGGCCCTTATGGAGGAGTTCAAGAGCGTGGCGCCCGAGCTGAAACGGGAGTTCGGCCAGAAGCTCAACAACCTTAAGAACCGGACGCAGGAGCGGATCAACGCCCTGCGGGGGCAACTTGCGGACGCCGCCGGGGACTCCTCGCAGCGGATTCCCGACATGAGCCGTCCCGGTTCTGCGGAGGAGCTGGGTTCGCGTCATCCCATTTCGCTGGTGACCAACCAGATCGTCGAGGTATTCTCGCGGCTGGGCTATACGGTGGCCGAGGGTCCCGAGATCGAGGACGACTGGCATGTCTTCTCGGCGCTCAACTTTCCGCCCGAGCATCCGGCCCGCGACATGCAGGATACGTTCTTTATCGCCAAGAACCCCGACGTGCTACTGCGGACCCACACCTCGTCGATTCAGGTGCGGACGATGGAGCGGCAGAAGCCGCCGATCCGGGTGATCTGCCCGGGCCGCGTTTTCCGCAACGAAGCGATTTCTTACCGCGCACACTGCATCTTCCACCAGATCGAGGGACTCTATATCGACGAGGGCGTGTCGTTCGCCGATCTGAAACAGTCGATCCTCTACTTCGCCAAGGAGGTTTTCGGCGAGAACGCCACGATCCGCATGCGCCCCTCGTACTTTCCCTTCACCGAACCGTCGGCCGAGGTCGATGTGTCGTGCAACCTCTGCGGCGGCAAGGGCTGCAACGTCTGCAAGGGCACGGGTTGGCTGGAGATCATGGGCTGCGGCATGGTCGATCCCAATGTGCTTGAGGCCAATGGAATCGATTCGAAGAAATATTCCGGGTTCGCGTTCGGCATGGGGGTCGAGCGTATCGCCATGCTCAAATACGGCGTGAAGGACCTGCGGCTCTATTTCGAGAACGACATACGGTTCCTGCATCAGTTCGATACGGTGCTTTAAGCGCTGCGGTACACTCCCCGGGTCGGGGAGCGGCGAATCGCCCGCCGGATGCCGGGATGTTCCGGGGATGAAGTTCCGTATCGTTCGCGGGAATACGAAAAGCGGTTCTCCGACGTTTTCTTGACAGACGAAGGGAGGGGCTGCGTCTTGTTCATTGCACTCTTCCGGCGAAGAACGAAGATACAAACTCAACGATTTCAATGAAGCGGATGCTTGCGATTCTGGTGCTCTGCACGGCTTTCTCCACGGGGTTCGTCCCGCAGGAGGAGGCGTTGCCCGCACCTGCGGCGGAGGCCTCGTGGCCCGACTCGCTGCGACCGACCGAATACTATACCGAGGGTGTGAAAAAACTCTTGATCGGAGAGGACACCCTGGCGGCCCGGGCACTGTTCCTGCAGGCCCTGGAGCTCGATTCCGCGTATGCTCCGGCCTGGTTCCGCCTCTCTTCGGTGACTCCCGACGGCGATCCGCAGGGTACGGCGTGGGCACGGCGTGCTTACCGGCTGGACTCGCTCAACAAGTGGTACGGGCAGCTTTACGGGCAAAAACTGCTTGCTGAGGGAGAACTCGACAAGGCGCGTCCGCTGTTCGTGCGGCTTTCGGCGCTCGACCCGACCAATCCCGACAACATTCGTATTCTGGCGATCCTGTACCAGCAGGCCGGGATGCCCTATTCGGCGATCGATATGCTCGATTCGGCCGAGATGCGTTTCGGTAAAATGCCTTTGTTGGGGGCGATGAAACGCCAGTTGCTGATTCGCACGGGGCAGTTGGACCGTGCGCTGGCCGAAGCCAGGGAGATGGCCGAGGCGATTCCTTACGAAGCGGAAAACCACGTGATTCTGGCCGACCTGTACGGTGCTGCCAAACAGGATTCGTTGGCCATAGCCGAGTATAACCGGGCGTTGGAGATCGACTCCATGAATGTCCCGGCGCTGGCTTCGCTCGCCGAATTCTACAACAAGCGCAACGATTCGCATGCTTATCTGGCCGTGTCGAAAAGGCTTTTCGAAATCGACGAGCTCCCCTTGTCGGAAAAGGTCCGCATTTTCCGGCAGCTGACGCTCGACGTCCGTTTTTACCGGGACAACTTCTTTCAGCTCAACGACTTGATTTCGACGCTTGCGATCCGCTATCCCGACGATAAGGACGTCGTCGAACTGTATGCGCAGCACCTGATCAATGCCGGGGAGCTGGAGCAGGCGCTGACCCTCTACAAGCTGCATCTGGCCGACCGGCCTCCCCAGTTGGACTATTACCGTGCGGTGATCGACATCGAAACTTACCGCAAGCGGCTCGATTCGGTTTATCTGTATATCGACCGGGCGTTTTCCCTGGAAATACCGAGCTGTATGCCCGCAAGGGACACGCCCAGGGGTATACCGGAAAGTTGTCGCAATCGATCGGCAGCTATAAAAAAGCCCTCAAATATGCTGATGCGGACTCCCTGCGCGGAGCCGTGTGGGGATATATCGGCGACGCTTATCACCAGATGGAGGAGGCCGGACGGAAGGACTCGGAACGGGACAAATACCGCCGCCGGTGTTTCGAGGCTTACGACCGTTCGCTGCATTATTACTACGATAACCCGATGGTGCTCAATAACTACGCCTATTTTATAAGCGAATCGTCCCGGGATCCCCGTCAGCTCGACCGGGCCTTTGCCATGGCAGCCCGTGCGGTGGAGCTGGACGGCAACAACGCCACGCTGTTGGATACCTATGCCTGGGTGCTGTTCCGTCTTGGACGGCTGCAGGAGGCTCGTCGAACGATGCAGCAGGCGATCTCTTTCGACCGCAGCGAGAATCCGGAACTCTACCTGCATTACGGGGACATCCTGGCGGCTCTCGGGGAGAAGTTCATGGCCGAAACCTACTGGCGCAAAGCGCTGGAGAAGGGATATGACGATCCCCGGGCGATCGAAGAGCGTATCCGGCAACTCAAATCCAAGCCCTGACTATGCGACAAGCCTTGAACCATTCGTATCGTTTCCCGCAGCGGGCGGAGTCGGTCCGCACGCTGTGTATCCGTTTGCCGAAGGTCGTTTTGTTTCTTTTCCTTCTACTTGGTGCAGGGTCGCTTGCGGCCCAGAATACCGACCAGCAGATCGCGGCGCAGAAACGGTTGATCGCCGACCTCGAAAAGCAGATCGCCCGGGAGGAACAGGAGATTTCGAAGCTCAAGAAGGGACGTGCCTCGGCCGAGGAGACGGTGCGCCGTCTGGCCCGTCAGATCGATTCGCGCAACCAGCTGCTCGACGTGACGGAGCGGGATGCCCGTAAGCTCGAGGTCGAGGTGGCCCGTACGGACAGCGTGGCCCGGGGGCTGTCGGCATCGCTCGACGCCCATAAACGGCGCTATGCCGAGATGGTGCGCGAGGCATACCGCAACTACAAACACAACAATTATCTGACCTACCTCTTCTCTTCGAGCGACTTCAATCAGGTGGCCCGCCGCATCACCAATCTGCGGGAGGTGGCGGCCATGCGGGAACGGCAGATGGAGCAGATCGTGACGCTTTCGGAGCAGGTGTCCGTCGAGCGGACCCGGCTGACCGGGCAGCAGCGGGCGCTGGATTCGGTGAAGCGCAGCCTGACCACGCAGCGGACCCGCCTGCAGAAAGATTCGCAGGCGGCGCGTGCCAACATCAAGCAGCTCTCCAAGAAGGAAAAAGCTGCCCTGCAACAGAAAATCGCCCGCGAGCAACGGCTCGACGTGGCGATCGACGAGCTGCGCAAGCTGACCCGGGGTAACAAGGAGGGCAACACCTTTACGGCGAAGACTTCGAATCTGCGGCTGCCGGTGGTCGGCGGCGGGGTGAAGCGCTACAAGGGCAATATGGCCGAGATCGCGGGGCCGAAGGGGGCGCAGGTGATTTCGATCTACGAAGGCAAGGTCGTCGAGGTGAAACGCAACCGGATCACCAACAAATACGACGTCTATATAGCCCACGGCGAATACATCTCTTCGTATGCCAACCTCAATTCCGTGACGGTGGGCAAGGACGACAAGGTGGCCCGCAACCAGCAGATCGGAACGATCGGATCGGGGGTCGATGTGACGACCATGCAGCCCGAGTACAAGATGGTGTTCGGTATTTACGGACCGTCGCCCAAAGTGCAGATGCGTGCTTCGGATTGCTTCAAAAAATAACCGTCTATGGCCGTACGCTATTATACCGATGACTGTACCTATCGCCTGCCGCAGAAACGGCTCACGGCCGTGTGGCTGGACCGCGTAGCCCGGGAAGAGGGGTATGAACTGGGGGATGTGACCTATATTTTTTGCTCGGCGGCCCGCCTGCTGGAGATGAACCGGCAGTTCCTCGGGCACGACTACTATACCGACGTCATCACGTTCGATTACAGCGACCGCAAGGGCGCCCGGATCGTGTCGGGCGACATTTTCATCGACGTGGAAACCGTTGCGGACAATGCACGCGAATACGGCGCCGCGAAGCTGACCGAAATGCGCCGCGTGGTGGTGCACGGTTTGCTCCATCTGTGCGGACAGAAGGATAAGACACCCCGTGCGAACGCTCAAATGCACCGCAAGGAGGATCGCTACCTCCGACAGTGGGATGAGCTGTCCAAAGGGCTGAAATAGGGCTTTGCGAGGGGATTCGGTCGCGGGGTTACGGGCCCTTTCCCGGCAGGATTATTTTTAATGCCTGAAATATCCCGTAAAATCGTTCGAATATATCATACGGTCGGTTCTTTCCCGACGGCGGGATGGGCGGCTCAAGGTGCTGAAAAGACGGTTTGCAGAGGGAGCCGGCCGCAGGGTTGCGAACTCTTTCACGAAAGGATGTATTTTTAACGCCTGAAATGCTCCTTAAAATCGTTCGAATATACCATAACGGTCGTTCTCACGACGATAGGATGGGCCGTTAAAGACGCTGAAACGGCGGTTTATGGGCGGATTCGTCTTTTGTTTGGAACCGGTTCCCGAAGAAAGATGGATTTTCCCCGGCAATCGTATATTTCAATGTCCGTCATTCGACGTTCGTTCGTTCGCGGCCGGAGGCCGTGTCTGTAATGCCGACTCTCTCTTAAGTCCTTTCTTCGGAGGGGAATTCGGGTCGCTGCGCCTCCAAAAAGGACGCTGTAATCGCGTTTTCCTTCGTTGGGACTGAAGCGGACGACTTTGCTTGCGGGAAGTGCCGGCTGCGGTGGCTGCGGCAGCAGTTGTGGGGGCTGTCGATCGGGTCCGCTGCGCGGCGAATCGGTAGCCGGGAGAGGTGGACTGCGAAGATTCGGCTTTCGTAGGAGGCGTTTCCGCCGTGCGGGGACGGATCCGGCCGTTGGTTGTGTCCGCAACCCTTTAATCGTTTGTATTCTTCCGGAATGGGCGGCATGGATTGTCGGCTCCTTGCCGGAGAGAAGTTTATTTTTGCGGGAAAATGCTGACAAAGTTCGGGATTTTCCCGCGCGGGTCGCCGGAGTGTGCCGGAAGCGGGGAAAATCCGTTTTTGTTGGGGCAGCCCGTATTTGCCGATCTTTTCGGCGCTGCGGCGACATTTTGCCGTGAGGTTGCCGTTTTCGATCCGACTTTCGCCGTCGGACGGCGGATAGTTGGGCGAAAGTTGCCGTTGCGTGCGGTTTCGGCTTTTTCGGATAAGCGACTTTGTTCGTATCTTTGCCGTGCGGCGGTCGGTCGTCGGATTGACGGGCGGCGGTGTTTTCCGCAATTCATGGAAAAGGAGATATGGTTTTACATTACGATATCATCGTGGTCGGCGGCGGTCATGCCGGCTGCGAGGCGGCTTCGGCGGCAGCGCGGCTCGGCTCCCGCACGCTGCTCGTGACGATGGACATGACCAAGTTGGCCGATATGTCTTGTAATCCGGCCGTAGGCGGTGTTGCTAAAGGTCAGATAGTCAGAGAGATAGATGCTTTAGGAGGGCAGATGGGGCGGATTACCGACCTTACGGCTGTCCAGTTCCGCATGCTCAACCGCTCGAAAGGGGCGGCGATGTGGAGTCCCCGGGCCCAGTGCGATAAGTCGCGTTTCTCGGCCGAATGGCGGCGTACGCTGGAGAATACCCCCAACCTCTATCTTTGGCAGGACACTGCGGTCGAACTGCTCTTCGGGCAGCGGCCTGCGGAGGAGGGTCGGCCGCAAGTGCGCGGGATTCGGACACAGATGGGGGTGGAGTTCTCGGCCGATTGCGTGATCCTGACTGCCGGGACGTTTCTGGCGGGGATGATGTATTGCGGTCGTTCGCACGCCGAGGGCGGCCGTGCGGGAGATTCGGCTTCGCACGGAGTGACCGAATCGCTCGTGGCGATGGGTTTCGAAGTCGGCCGGATGAAGACCGGGACCCCTGCGCGACTCGATGCGCGGACGATCAATTTCGAAATTCTGGAACCGCAATACGGGGATGAAAATCCCTCGAAATTCTCCTTTTCCGCCGATACGCATCCGGTGCAGAATCAGCTTCCGTGCTTTTTGGTCTATACTTCGAAGAAGGTGCACGACATTCTGCGGAAGGGTTTCGGCGATTCACCGCTTTTCAACGGTACGATCCGGGGGATCGGCCCCCGTTATTGCCCGAGTATCGAGGACAAGCTCAACACATTCGCCGATAAGGACCAGCACCAGCTTTTTCTCGAGCCGGAGGGTCGTTCGACCAACGAATATTATCTGAACGGGTTCTCCTCGTCGTTGCCCTGGGACATTCAGTGGGAGGCATTGCACGCCATCGAGGGGTTCGAGGATCTGCATATTTTCCGTCCGGGTTATGCGATCGAGTACGACTATTTCCTGCCGACGCAACTGCACCATTCGCTCGAAACCAAGCTGGTGGACGGACTCTATTTCGCCGGCCAGATCAACGGGACGACCGGCTATGAAGAGGCCGGGGCGCAGGGGTTGATGGCCGGTATCAATGCGCATCGCCGCAGGATGGGGGAGGACCCGCTGGTATTGGCACGCGATGAAGCCTACATCGGGGTGTTGATAGACGACTTGGTGACCAAAGGGGTGGACGAGCCTTATCGTATGTTCACCTCGCGTGCCGAGTATCGGATTCTCTTGCGGCAGGACAATGCCGATATTCGATTGACTCCGATCGGATATAAAATCGGGCTGATTTCGCAAAAAAGGTACGATAGTTTCTGCAAAAAAAATCGACTCGTAGAATCGCTTGTAGCATTCGCTCGCGGACTGAGTGTCAAACCGGACGAAATTAACGACTGTTTGAAATCGCTCGGTTGCGATCCTATTTCGCAAGGACGGAAACTGCACGACTTGTTGATGCGTAACAATGTGACCTTCGATCTGCTCTCGGGTGTTTTACCGAAGCTCGGCGATTTTCTGCGCGAGCAGGAGATGGATGCCGAGGTCGTCGAGGAAGCCGAGATCCAAATCAAGTACAAGGGGTATATCGAACGGGAGAAATTCATTGCCGACAAATTGCATCGCCTGGAGAATATCCGTATCCCGGCCGATTTCGATTTCCATTCGATGAATGCCCTGACGATCGAAGCCCGGCAGAAACTCACCCGAATCCGACCTGCGACGATAGGGCAGGCTTCCCGTATTCCCGGAGTTTCTCCGGCGGATGTGAATGTGTTGCTGGTGAAATTCGGTCGGTAAAGTATCGGGTAATGCAGTTTAACCGCTATGTTCCCAAATTTGACAATCGTTTTTGGATGTATTTGTCGTTTATCAATGCGGATTAAGATCGGTCGATAAATTGTGCGATTGTATTTTTCTATCTTTTATATCGGGAGTAGCTGCGGCTATTCCCGATTTTTTTACGGCTGTTTGTAAGTGGTGGCAAAGAAAATATGCAGTAAGAAAAAAGGATGTTCCACGTGGAACATCCTTTTTTCTTGAGTTTTGCAGGCGTCGATTACATGACGATCGTGCACCAGTTGTGTTTGTCTTCGGTGCGGCCGTACTGGATGTCCTGCAAAAGCGTATAGAGTTGCAGAGAAACCTTGCCTACTTCGTCGCCGTAGGTGTAGGTTTGCTTCGTGTCCATGTCGTAAATGCTGCCGATCGGCGAGATGACAGCTGCCGTACCGCAAGCGCCGCACTCCTCGAAAGTCGGGAGTTCGTCCACCGGAATATGACGCTCCTCGACCTTCAGACCCAGGTCTTGAGCCAATTGACGGAGGCTCTTGTTAGTGATCGACGGAAGTACGGAGTTCGACTTCGGCGTGATATACGTGTTGTTCTTGATGCCGAAGAAGTTGGCTGCACCGCACTCTTCGATGTATTTGTGTTCGGTTGCGTCGAGGTACATGATGCTCGCATAGCCGAGCTCGTGTCCGTGCTCGCCCGACATAAGGCTGGCTGCATAGTTACCGCCCACCTTCACGTCGCCTGTTCCACGTGGAGCAGCACGGTCCTGTTCGCGGTCGATTGCGACCTTCATCGGCTTGATGCCGCCTTTGAAGTAAGCGCCTACGGGCGAGCCGTAAACCACCAGCAAAGCATCCTTGGAGGGTTTTACACCCAGTCCTGCCGTCGTTCCGAACATAACGGGACGCAGGTAGAACGATGCGCCGGTGCCGTAGGGCGGGATGAAACGCTCGTTGCGCTTAACCACTTCTACGCAGGCTTTGACGATCATATCGATCGTCGGTACGGGCAGGCAGAGGCGTTTTGCCGACGACTGCAAGCGTTTTGCATTCTCTTCGACGCGGAACAGACGTACTTTGCCGTCAGCGCCCCGGAAGGCTTTCAAGCCCTCGAAAAGAGCCGTGCCGTAGTGAAGGCAGGATGCCGACATGTGCATGTTGATGTACTCGTCGCTTGTAATTTCCATTTCGCTCCACTTGCCGTCCGTGCAAGTATAGCGGGCATTGAAATCGGTCTTCATGTAGTTGAAGCCGAGAGAGCCCCAATCGATGTTCTCCATTGTTTTTTAATATTAAAGGTTGTATCTTTTGTTCAAGAAATATCTTTATTATCCGACTGTCGCACCCGGATTTGTCTGATCGTCAGGTTGTAACAGCCTTAATTTGCCCGAAGCGTCCTGGGCCATCAGAATCATGCCACGGGAGAGGATGCCCTTCAGTTCGCGCGGTTCCAGATTCACCAGTACGAGTACCTGTTTCCCGACGAGTTCTTCGGGTGTGTAGTATTCGGCAATGCCCGAAACGATTTCGCGCTTGTCGATGCCCGTATCGACGGTCAGTTTCAACAGCTTTTTCGTCTTGGCGACTTTTTCAGCGGCGAGGATCGTCGAAACACGGATATCCATCTTTTGAAAATCGTCGAAAGTCGTCGTTTCCTTTTGATCTTCAACGTGTTGTGCTGCTTCGGCCGAAGCATTCGCCGCTTTGGTCGCCGCCAACTTGTCGAGCTGGCGTTGGATTACGTCGTCCTCGATCTTTTCGAAGAGAAGCACGGCTTCGCCGATCCGATGTCCGGCAGCGAGCAGGTCGGTGCTGCCCAGTTTCTCCCAGCCGAAGGGTCCTGCCTGCAACATCCCGACGATCTTCTTCGCCGAGAAGGGCATGAACGGTTCGATGGCGATCGAGAGGTTTGCGGTGATCTGCAAAGCGATGTTCAGGATCGTCTTGACCCGTTCGGGATCGGTTTTGATGAGTTTCCACGGTTCGGTGTCGGCCAGGTATTTATTGCCCAGACGTGCGATGTTCATCGCCTCCTTCAAGGCTTCGCGGAACCGGTAGTTTTCGATGTTGTTTTCGAGGGCTTCCTTCGCGCCGGAGAGTTCCCGAAGCGTTTCGCGGTCGTAGTCCGTCAGTGCGCCGCAGGCGGGCACTGCACCGTCGAAGTATTTGTGTGTCAGGACTAAAGCCCGGTTTACGAAGTTGCCCAGCACGGCTACCAGCTCGTTGTTGTTACGGGCTTGGAAGTCCTTCCAGGTGAAGTCGTTGTCCTTGGTTTCGGGGGCGTTCGCGCAGAGCACGTAGCGCAGCACGTCCTCCTTGCCGGGGAAGTCGGCCAGGTATTCGTGCAGCCAGACGGCCCAGTTGCGCGAGGTCGAGATCTTTTCGCCCTCGAGGTTCAGAAATTCGTTGGCAGGGACGTTTTCAGGCAGGATGTAGCCGCCGTGCGCCTTGAGCATGGCCGGGAAGACGATGCAGTGGAAGACGATGTTGTCCTTGCCGATGAAGTGCACCATTTTGGTCTCTTCGTCCTTCCAGTATTTCTCCCAGTCGGGCGTCAGGTCCTTGGTCGCCGAGATGTAGCCGATCGGCGCGTCGAACCAGACGTAGAGCACCTTGCCTTCGGCCCCTTCGACCGGTACGGGAATGCCCCAGTCCAGGTCACGGCTCACCGCACGCGGTTGCAGACCGCCGTCGAGCCAGCTCTTGCATTGCCCATAGACGTTGGTTTTCCACTCTTTGTGCCCTTCGAGGATCCATTCGCGCAGGAAACCCTCGTATTGGTCCAACGGCAGATACCAGTGCTTGGTGGCGCGTTTCACGGGTACGGAACCCGATACGGCGCTGTGCGGGTTGATCAGTTCGTCCGGCGAAAGGGTCGATCCGCATTTTTCGCATTGGTCGCCGTAGGCGCGGTCGTTGCCGCAGCGGGGGCAGGTGCCCACGATATAGCGGTCGGCGAGGAACGTCTGGGTTTCCTCGTCGTAGTATTGCTCCGAGGTCCGCTCGATGAATTTGCCTTCGTCGTAGAGCTTGCGGAAGAACTCCGACGCTGTCGCGGCGTGGGTCTTCGACGAGGTGCGCGAGTAGATGTCGAACGACATGCCGAGCCCTTCGAACGACGATTTAATCAACTGGTGATAGCGATCGACGATCTGCTGGGGCGTGACGCCCTCTTTGCGGGCCTTGATGGTGATGGGCACGCCGTGCTCGTCGCTGCCGCAGACCGAGATCACGTCGTATCCTTTCAGGCGCAGGTAGCGCGTGTAGATGTCCGACGGGATATAGACGCCCGCCAGGTGGCCGATGTGTACCGGGCCGTTGGCGTAGGGCAGTGCCGAGGTGACGAGATAACGCTTGAAGGGTTTACTCATATTGGGTAGAAAAGGTCTAACAATTACTATTTTGTGTCAAATGTAGTGATTTTTCTAATAATTAGAAACTAAAACCCGACTTTGTTGTATCGGATTTTTTCGTTTCGGGAGCGGGAAGGAGTGGTTCGGACGGAATGCCGCCGCCGGTGTCGTCGGGCGGGATCCGTAAAAAACCGGAGCCTGAAAGCTCCGGTTTTTACGGATGTTGCCGGCCGTATTATTGCTTGCTCCGCAGGGGTTTGATGTCCTTGATGCGGAGCTGTACCGAAACCGAGCCCCGGTAGTGGTTCTCTACGATCTGATAGCAGACGTCGATCGGATGTCCCGCGCGGATCCACTCGTAGTGGGTCGGCTGCTGGAAGGCGATCGTCTGAATCGTCGTGTTGGGTTTCTGGCGCTGCATCAGGTCCATGCGCAGGTGCTCGCAGTCGGCGCCGACGAGCTTCGTTTCGCCGTGGCTGACCACGCCCCGCGTGACGAATACCGGTGCGGGGTTGCCGGGGCCGAACGGCTGGAAACGGTTCAGGTCGCGGCGGAACGCCGGGGTGATGTTCGAGAAGAAGAGTTCGCTGTCGATCTCCACCTGGGGTTGCAGCGTTATCGGGTCGATGTTCTCTTCGACGTAGGCATTGAAGCGGCGGGTGAACTCCTCGACCCGTTCGGGACGCATCGTGAGTCCTGCTGCGTACATGTGCCCGCCGAAGTTCTCCAGCAGGTCCGAACAGGATTCGATTGCCTGATAGAGGTCGAAGCCGGGCACCGAGCGGGCCGAACCCGTGACGAACCCGTTGCTCATCGTGAGCACCACCGTCGGGCGGTAGTAGGTTTCGATCAGGCGGGAGGCCACGATGCCCACGATGCCCTTCATCCAGCGGGGGTTGTAGATCACCGTACTCTTGGCGGCCTTCAGCTCCGCGTGGGCCTCGATGAAGTCGTGGGCTTCCTGCGTGACGCTGCGGTCGATGCACTTGCGGTCCTGGTTGAAGCCGTCGATCACCGAGCCGAACTCTTCGGCCAGGCTTTCGTTGCCTTCGATCAGCAGATTGACCGCCGCATAGCCGCCCGAAGGAGCGGCGTTTTCGTCGTTTTCGTCCATCCGCATACGGCCTGCGGCGTTGATGCGGGGTCCGATTTTGAAGACGATGTCGTCGATGGTGATGTTGTGTCGATCCAGGCCGCAGATCTTGATGATCGAGAGCAGCCCCTTCGAGGGGGAGGCGTTGAGCCGCAGAAGCCCGTAGTGGGCTAAAATCCGGTTTTCATCCACCAGAGGAACGATGTCCGAGGCGATGCTGACGGCCAGCAGGTCGAGCAACGGCTCGATTTGCTGGAACGGAATTCCGTTTTTCTGGCAGTAGGCCTGCACTAGCTTGAATCCCACGCCGCACCCCGACAGTTCGTCGAACGGATAGGAACAGTCGGCGCGTTTGGGGTCGAGAACGGCTACGGCGCGGGGAATTTCCTCGGCCGGGAGGTGATGGTCGCAGATGATGAAATCCACGCCCTTGCGTTTGGCATAGTCCACTTTCTCTATGGCTTTGATGCCACAGTCCAGGGCGATGATCAGCGTCGCACCCTTGCGTGCGGCGTGGTCGATGCCCTTGGTCGAGATACCGTAACCTTCGGTATAACGATCCGGGATGTAGAACAACAGGTCCTTATGACCTATCTGGCGCAGAAATTTATAAACCAGCGCGACGGCGGTCGTGCCATCGACGTCGTAGTCGCCGTACACCATGATCTTCTCACGGTTGCGGACGGCCCGCTCCACCCGTTCGACCGCCTTGTCCATATCCTTCATCAGGAACGGGTCGTGCAGGTCCGAAAGCTGGGGGTTGAAAAATTTCTTAGCCTTCTCTAACGTGTCTATGCCTCTCTGTACGAGTAGATTGGCCAGGACCGGGGAGATGCCCGTCGCGGCAGCCATCGCGGCAACCGCCTCCGGATTCCCCTGAGGCTTCACTACCCATCGTTTTTCTATGGGCATATTTGTTATTATTTATATATTTTAACATTCAAATTCTCGCATAAATCTTCGACGAGGCGTCGTTTGACCTCCTCCATCGGAACCGGGCGACCGATCTCCTTTTCGATCGACGTGGCACCCCGGTCCGTAAACCCGCAGGGGTTGATATGGGTGAAATAACGCAAATCGGTTGCCACATTGAGTGCGAAGCCGTGCATGGTCACGTAACGCGACGCCCGCACACCGATCGCGCAGATCTTACGCGCCGGCTGCGCTCCTTCGATCCAGACGCCCGAGGCGCCGGCGATGCGTCCGGCCCGGATGCCGTAACGGGCTACCGTCCGGATGACTGCGCCCTCGAGCGCGTCGATGTAGTCGCGCAGCGAAAGTCCGATGCGCTCCAGGTCGAGGATCGGGTAGCCCACGATCTGTCCCGGCCCGTGGAAGGTGATGTCGCCGCCCCGGTCGATGTGGTAAAATTCGGCGCCGATGCTGCGCAGATACTCTTCGCCGACCAGCAGGTTCTCCGCATGGCCGCTCTTGCCGAGGGTATAGACCGCCGGATGCTCCACCAGGAGCAAATAGCCCGCGCCCTCCGCCGGGGTTCCCTTGGCCCGCAGGAGGGTGTCGAAAAGCCTCTGCTGGTACTCCCAGCAGGCTTTGTAGTCCATTTGTCCGAGGTCCCGGTATTCGACAAACATCGTAAATTACGTTACGACACCTCTCCGTCCGGCTCCGTACGGATACCGTAAATCCGGAAAGCGTCGGTTCAACACTTTCTTTGTCGCAGACCTTTTCCCGCGCGGCGGGAAGACTCAGGCTTTCGCGGAAACCTGTCGCTTCAGACGCACCGAGCCGAGCGCTTCGTCCGCCAGGTACGACGAACGCACCATCGGACCGCTCGCGCAGTAGCTGAAGCCCATGTCGAGCGCCTGCTGCCGGTACCAGTCGAATTTTTCGGGAGTAATGTACGCCGCAACGGGGTGATGCTCCAGAGTGGGACGAAGGTACTGGCCGAGGGTAACGATCTCCACGCCGGCGGCGTGCAGGTCGCGCAAGGTCTGTAAAACTTCTTCATCGCTCTCACCGAGTCCGACCATCAGGCCGCTCTTGGCGACGGCGCCCTTTTCGCTTAAATAGCGCAGCACGTCGAGGCTCGTACGGTAACGGGCCCGCGAACGTACCAGGGGGGTCAGTCGTTCGGTGGTTTCGATGTTGTGCCCGATGATATCGGGCCCGGAGGCGATCACCGTGTCCAGCAGGTCGGGTTTCGCATCCAGATCGGGAATAAGGAGCTCAATTGTGACGTCGGGATTTTCCGCCCGGATCGCGCGGACGCATTCGGCCCAGTGGGCCGCGCCGCCGTCGGGCAGGTCATCGCGTGTAACGGAGGTTACCACCACATGCCGCAATCCCATCAAACGGACGCTTTCGGCGAGTTTGGCGGGTTCTGAAGGATCGGGCGGCAGAGGCCGGCCCGAAAGGGTGGCGCAGAATCGACAGTTGCGCGTACAGATTTCACCCAATATCATGAAGGTCGCTGTCCTGCGGCTCCAGCATTCGGCTTTGTTCGGGCATAGACCGCTGCTGCAGATCGTGTGCAGGGAGTGGTCCCTGACGATGCGTTGCACGTCCGCGTATTCTGCGGTGCGGTGAAGCCGGATTTTCAGCCATTCCGGTTTTTTCAGGACGTTTACCTTCTCTTCATGCAATTTCGGCATTTTAAGTTCATTATTTTCCCAATTGATGCAAAAATACAAAAAATATCAATCGCTTCTCCTTTCTGTTGCGAAAAAGATGAAAAAAGCCTTTGCAGGTGCAGGGGAGGCGGTCGGTCCGGTGCGAAGGACCAGTCGGGGCCGGATGTCGGAACGGGAGGGAGGAGTATGCGGAGAGCGCATCCGGAACGGCTCCGGATGCGCTCTCCGCAATATGTTCTGTCGGCGGGAAGGTTATCTCTGTCCGAGGTGCAGCTGCCATTGCCAGGCCGTGCGGAGCGTTTCTTCGAGCGGCCGCTCGGCACGCCAGCCCAGGAGGGTGTTCGCCAGCGTGGGATCGGCCCAGATCGCCGTGATGTCTCCGGCGCGGCGCGGCGCAAAGCGGTAGTTGAGTTTCAGTCCGTTGGCCCGTTCGAATCCGCGGACCAGCTCCAGCACCGAAACGCCCCGTCCGGTGCCGACGTTGAAGACCTCGTAAGGGGTGGCGCCGCGCTCTTCGATCAGGCGGTGCAGGGCAGCTACGTGGGCGCGGGCCAGATCGACGATGTCGATGTAGTCGCGGATGCAGGTGCCGTCGGGCGTCGGATAGTCGTTGCCGAAGATGCTCAGGCATTCGCGGATCCCGGCGGCGGTCTGCGTCACATAGGGGACCAGGTTCTGGGGGACGCCTCTCGGAAGCTCGCCGATCAGGGCCGAGGGATGCGAGCCGATCGGGTTGAAGTAGCGCAGGGCGATGCCCCGCAGACCGGGATGGGCGGCGACGGCGTCGCGCAGGATGTCTTCGGAGATCTGTTTGGTGTTGCCGTAAGGCGACGTGGCGGGCTTGCGGGGCGTCTGTTCGGTGACGGGCTGGGCGTCGGGTTCGCCATATACGGTGCAGGAGGAGGAAAAGAGGATGTTGGGCCGTCCGAAATCGCACATCAGCTCCACGACGTTCAGGAACGAAAGCAGGTTGTTGCGGTAGTATTTGAGCGGTTCGGCGACCGACTCCCCGACCGCTTTCGACGCGGCGAAGTGGATGACCGAACGGAATTCGTGGCGTTCGAACAGCCGCCGCATCGCCTGCAGGTCGCAGCAGTCGATCTGCTCGAAGGGCACTTCGGCGCCCGTGATGCGGCGGACGCCCTCCACGGCCTGAAGGTCGGAGTTCGAGAGGTTGTCGGCGATCACCACATCGAATCCGGCCTGGATCAGCTCGACGGCCGTGTGCGATCCGATGTATCCGGCGCCGCCCGTTACCAGTACTGTTTCTTTCATAAGGCTATGTCGTTTGAATTTCTGAATTTTTAGCATTGTTCTTCCTGTCTTCCCTGTTGCCGGATGGTTTTCCGCTGTCGGCTACTGCCGTTTCGCGGCATTCGGGTCGTTTGTTCCGGCTTCTCGCCCCTTTCCGGTGGTAGAGGCCTTGAGTTGCGATTCCGAAAAATCGGGACGGTACGATTTCATAATCGGGCCTGTCTTTCGTCTGCGGGGCCTTTTACAGTTCCTGCATGGCCAGGCAGTCGGGACGGTCGTCGGGTGAATTCCCGTTTATTTGGCGGCATACACCACCTTTTTGGTTTCGAAGAACGCTTCGTCGAAGAATGCGGGGATCGGGTACTCCGTCCACTTCATACCGGTACGGCTCAACTCGTCCGCGAGGTCGCCGCCTTTGAGGTAGAGGATGCCGTTGGGCAGGGCGCCCTTTTGCCCCCGGTCGATCTTGTCCCAGACCCAGCCGACGAAGGTCGGCATCTCCGTCACGGCGCGGGAAACCACATAGTCGTACCGTTCGGGAAGCGTTTCGGCCCGGGCGCAGAGGGGGGTGAGGTTGGCGAGGCCGAGTCCCTCCGCAACGCCCTGTACGACCTTGATTTTCTTGCCGATCGAGTCCACGGCCGTGAAATGCGCCTCGGGGAAGAGGATCGCCAGCGGAACGGACGGGAAGCCGCCGCCGCACCCCACGTCG
>ERZ860322.874-NODE-874-length-19822-cov-5.581626_pt1 | contig 19822 bp, 19 predicted proteins | sample MGYA00509979_ERZ860322 | MGnify/ENA primary metagenome ERZ860322 (study PRJEB30046, sample SAMN00715217) | human gut metagenome | study: EMG produced TPA metagenomics assembly of the A metagenome-wide association study of gut microbiota in type 2...
GGATGTCCCGGATGCGGTCAAGAAGCTCCTTCCAATAGCTGCCGCCGCCGAGATTTTTCAGGCGCTCATCGTCCATCAACTTTGCGATGCAGACGCCAATAGCTGATAGCTGTATATAAGGCAAGTGCAATCATGCCGAAAATCCAGATGTATTCAAAGATACCGATGGTGATTTGCAAAGGATTTACACTGGCACCAGCCATCGGAGTATTGGACTGGCTGATGATAGGATTAACAGCATTGTTTATTGCATTTATTCCACTATTGATGGTAGGGGTGGTATTCATTCCAATGTTCGGCGGAATGGTTTCGGCACTTGGAATTAGACTCAATGCGCTCTCGATGGAAAATGGGAAAGCCAGCCGCACTGCTACGATGCCCCAGAGCAGGACATTGACCCACTTGGGGGCTTTCTTCAAAACAAACCGGAGCAACAGCACTGCCAGGACGAGCCAGCTTGCCGATATGCTCATGTTGATGATTTTCAAAAAGAGTTCGTTCATTGTGAACCTCCTTTCCTGATGCGGTCGATCATGCGCTGCATCTCATCAAGCTCATCTTCGGACATAGCCTGATGCTTTGTAAAAGCAGCGATAAAGGCAGGCAGAGAACCCTCGAATTTCTTCTCAACCAGTTCGTCGATCTCACACGCCTGAGCTTCGTCTTTGGAAACGAGAGAAGTAATAGTGCCATTGTCGTTTTTCAGCACACCACGATCTCCAAGACGCTTGATAACGGTATAAGTTGTAGTCCTTTTCCATCCGAGCTGATTCTGACACAGCTTTACAAGCTCGACGGCAGTAACCGGCTCATGCTCCCACATAATCAAGCAAAACCTATACTCACTTTCGTGAATCTTCGGAAAATCCATATTCATGCCCTCCATGTCTACACTGTTAGACTCCATAGATAGTCTACCACATTAGACAATCAAAATCAATAGAGTTCACAGAAAAGATACAAAAAATGCCCGCAGAATTTCTCCCGCGGGCAAGGTGTTGGTTAGCTATCAAGCGGTTTGTATTCAGTTACAGTTTTCAAATAGGTTTCTGGATCACCGTTCAATATCAAGTCTGCATATCCAATCGGATCATTGTAGATCAGATAGTCCAGTTCTGACCGCTGATACATATTGTCGGCAATCTCGTTTTCCACGGCGATGGTGTTAATCGCAATCATGCTACCATTTGCAAATTTCAGTTCCACACAGGCATTATCCATGTTGAACTCACAAGAAATCAATCTATCCATAAGAAACCTCCATTTTGCTGGATGTTAGATCATCCCAAAATATTTGAATGCTTCTCGGATTGCTTTTTCCTTCTCCGGTGGGCATTGTGGCTGTCTGGAATCCTCGGACTTCGGCAGATTGTAGTTCTTGCCGACTTCCAGTCCGCATTTTCTCTTTATCTGAGAAATATAAAGGTTGGAAACCTTTAACCCGGTATGCTCCAAAACATACTCCTTGATCTGCGGATAGGTTGCTCCATCTTGGAACTCGGACATATCCATATCTTCCAAAGAGAACTCAACCCGAATCTTTTTCGAGTCGACCTCGCCCTTGGAAAGCAAGACTACCGTCTCCACATGCACCGTATGCGAAAACTGGTCCACAGGCTGTACCTTAACAGTCTTGTAACCCTTAGCCGCAAGCAGTCCTAAATCACGGGCGAGTGTTGCCGAATCGCAGCTTACATACACGATACGCTCAGGCGACATCTTGACAATCGTGTCAAGAAGCGACTCATCGCAGCCCTTTCTTGGCGGGTCAACGACTACGACATCAGGAGTAATGCTCTTTTTTGCTTCCTCACGCTGAGCCTCGGTTGCAGATGTGTCTGCTGCCAGCCGCGCCATTTCTTCATAAAAATGCGGTACGACCTCCTCAGCTTTGCCAACAAAGAACTCTGCATTATCAATTCCATTGATTGCCGCATTATTCTTAGCGTCCTCTATAGCCTGAGGAACAATCTCAACGCCATATACCTTTCTTGCATTCTTGGCAAGAAACAGAGATATCGTTCCTATTCCGCAATATAAATCCCATACAGTCTCATTACCTGTAAGGCCTGCGTATTCAAGGGCTTTTCCATACAGCTTCTCAGTCTGTCTTGGATTAACCTGAAAGAACGAAAGCGGTGATATCTGATACTTAATGTCACCGATATAATCTTCAATATAGCTTTTTCCCCACAGAGTCTCGCACTGTCTGCCAAGAATGACATTAGTGTTCTCCGTGTTGAAATTAAGCATAATTGATTTGATGCATTTGTCTGTACTTATATCTGAATCAAGCGACACTTCTGTAAGGCGCCCTACAAGCGATTCCTTTAACTTATCAGACATCTTGGTGCCGTTAATAACAAGACAGACCATTATCTCGTCTGTGTGAAAGCCTGTTCTTATAAGAACATGGCGCACAAGCCCTTTTCCGGTCTGCTCATCATATGGTGCAACACCGTTAAGCTCCATCCAGCTCTTTATTACGGCAAGAATATACTGGTTCTCGACAGCACCAATCTTACAGTCTGTACATGAGATAATAGAGTGTGTTCTTCCTGCATAGAAGCCCATCACAATACTTCCATCTTTAGCCCTTCCAACCGGATACTGCGCTTTATTTCTGTATCTGAAAGGCTCTTCCATTCCGATTGCCGGGAAATACTCATACCCTTCTATCTTACCGATTCGCTTGAGATTATCGTCAACCAGCTTTTCCTTGAATCTAAGCTGTGCCGCATAACTCATCTGCTGAATCTGGCAGCCTCCGCACTGTCTTGCGACAGGACAGGCAGGAGTCACTCTGTCAGATGAAGCCTCAATAATCTTTTCAAGCCTTGCATAGCCGTAATTTTTCTTAGCTTTAATAATCTTTGCCTCAATCTTGTCGCCGATTATCGCATCTTTAACAAAGAGGGTATATCCGTCAACCTTGCCGATACCCTCTCCTCCGGTTCCTATATCTTCTATTACAAATGTTACTTTATCATCTTTCTTAAAACTCATTAGTTGTCCTTCTTATATTAGAATCAAGCCATCTGTTATAACCAAGCCAGTCGTTGGTATCCTTGGCTTCAAGTGCTTCCCTTAATGTCTCAAGCTTTGCATCCATATTATCAGCCATAGATAATGCAACAGCCTCTGCTATTGATGGCTTCTTAGGTGAGCCGTACTCAAGCTCTCCGTGATGTGAAAGTATGCAGTGTCCAATCTGCATTGCAAGCATATCAGGAAATCCGTCTATCTGCTTAACCTTCTCCATAACCATCTCATATCCAATAACGATATGCCCTAAGAAATTACCCTCGTCAGTGTAATCATTCTTAGGAAATTCAGATAATTCCTTAACCTTGCCGACATCATGCAGCATTGCACATGTTATAAGCAGATCCCTGTTAAGAAAATCATAGTTGCCGCTCATCTTGTCACATAATCTTGTAACACTTAAGCTGTGCTCTAACAATCCGCCAGCGAAACCGTGATGTACTGTCTTGGCTGCTGATACACATTTGAACTTCTTTGCAAATGTTTCATCTTTAAAGAAAGAATATAACAGCTGCTTCATATATGTACTCTTAACACTGTCTACATACTTCATCAGTTCTGCAAACATATTATCAATATTATATCTTGAAGATGGTACATAATCTGCTGCAACATATTCATTCTCTGATGCAATTCTTGCTCTCTCTATCTTAAACTGTAATGCTCCGTTATAGCTTGTTACCTGTCCTGTTACCGCAACATAATCATTAACATCAAATTCAGCAATTCCGCCTGAATTAAGGTCCCATATCTTAGAGTCAATCTGTCCTGTTTTATCTGCAAGCATTACATTGGCATATTCCTTGCCTGTCTTAGTAAGTGCTATTGATTTTGATTTGCACAGATATACCTCTGAAATTCTCTCACCATCTTTAAGAGTCTCTATATAACGCATAAATCCTTCTGCCTCCGTTAATTAAGTTGTTTTAGCTGTACACTTACTGAAAATGCTACATCTGAATAGCCATCTTTTCCCTGCCTCATAGCTGTCACATACATAGCTTCTCCATCAGCGCACTGATATAGTTTCTCACTAAACTGCTGAATTGTCAAAATACTTTGTCCATTAATTGCACTAATTACATCTCCTGCCTGCAATCCTGCATAATAAGCCGGCGAATCAATATCCACATTAGATATGTATACACCACTCGGAAGTCCGTATTTGGCTGCAAGCTCCTCTGTTACATTCTGTCCTGTAATTCCGCAGTACATGATTCCATGCTCGTTAATCATAGTCTCAATCTGTGCCTTAAGGTCAGATATTCCAATGAATTTCGAACTTGTATCTGTTGAAGCCTTAGATACACCAACTACATTTCCTTCAGAATTAAACAATATGGCAAAACCGCCAGCCGTAATACTTACACTTGTCTCAAAAACCTCATAACCGCTGTCTTTACTATACTCAACCTTAGAACCTGCAATTGTTCCGTATGACACACCTTTCGAAGTCTCATAAAGCTTTCCTGATGCAATCACAAGATCTCCCTGCTTTACCATATAAGAATTATCCAGCTGCGCAACTGCGATACTGTTACGTTGTTCAGCTGTAAGCTTAGATGCATTAATACTCACAATTCCTATTCCTGAAGCTGTATTTCTACATACAAATGCAGCTTCTGTCTGGACTTCATCAGAAAACCTTACTATATAATTCATTCCAGGTTCTAAAAGGCTTGAACTTGTAAGCACAAGATATGTTGAATTAACATTGGCAACCACAAGTCCTGCCACCTCTGTCTGACTGCTTTCAATTGTCGGAACATCAGAAAATGGCTGTTCAACGTCAACAGCAACCACACATTTATTAACATCCTCAACTTTTGCGCGAAGTGCTGCCATAGCAGCCTCATAATTATCTTTCAGGTCCTTCTCTGTCAATATATCTGAATATTCTGCAGTCTGGTTATCTGCAAGTATGTAATTATCCTTCTGGATATATATGACATTCTTGTCCTTATTCTTTTCTTCAATCCTTTTCTGTAATACCGGATATAAAAATACCATAAACAAAGTTGTCGCTATTACGACAGAAACAGCAAAAAGCAGCAGCTTGCCTATTCTTATAAGCCACTTGTACTTCTTAGCCGGATGAAGAACTACCTGTTCTGTATACAGGTCATACTTTTCCCTATCATCTTCATTAGTTCCCATTTCGGACTCCTTATGTAATTTTCGTCTCTTATGAATACAATTATATCATAGTTTATATTACGATTATGAACAATTTATGACTTACATGTAAATATTTATAAGCAAAATATAGTTTTTTTACCTTAAATGCTGTAAACTTATAAAGTATGAAAAGATTGTTTTTAGTTTTTGGAGGTCTTTCGTGAATAAGAAATCTTTATCCACTTTGGAATTTTATAAAATTACCGACCAGCTTGTTTCATATGCATGCTGTGACGGAGCTAAGAAAATACTTCGTAACTTAAAACCTATGACTGATATAACAGACATCAACTTACGTCTCGATGAGACTAATGATGCACTTTCAAGAATTTTTCAGAAAGGTACTGTTGATTTCAGCCAGACTAAGGATATACGTGCTTCTGTTGCGAGACTTAAGGTTGGAAGCTCCCTTAATATATCAGAACTTCTTAATATAAGTGCCATCCTTTCATGTGCAAAGCATGTTAAGGATTACTATGAGCATCGTGAAGATTCTATATCAGGAATGCTTGAAAACCTTGCAACTGTTGATGCTCTCAATTCCCAGATTAAGAAATGTATTATCTCTGAAGATGAGATAAGTGATGATGCAAGTTCCAACTTAAGAAGTATCAGAAGAAGCAAATCAATAGCCAATGACAGAATACATTCTGAACTTAACAAATTGCTTAATTCTCCTACTTACAGGACTTATCTTCAGGATTATGTTATTACCACAAGACAGGGACGCTACTGTCTGCCTGTCAAAGCTGAATATAAGTCAGCATTTCCTGGTATGATACATGACCAGTCATCTACTGGTTCTACTCTCTTTATTGAGCCTGCAGCAGTTGTAAAGCTCAATAATGATATCCGTGAGTTAGAGCTTAAGGAAGCAGCAGAGATTGAAGTTATTCTTGCTGACTTAAGTGCAAAAGCCGGTGAACACACAGAGGAGCTTCTGTGTGATTATGAAATACTTGTCGAACTTGACTGTATATTTGCAAAGGCACAGCTTGCCAGACATATGCATGCAAGCCGTCCTGTCATGAATACATCAGGAATTATCAATATTAAGAAGGGACGCCACCCGCTTATCGAGCCACATACTGTAGTTCCTATTGATATCTATCTTGGAAAAGATTTTAAGCTTCTTATCATCACTGGTCCTAACACAGGTGGTAAGACTGTTTCTTTGAAGACTGTAGGACTTCTTACACTTATGGCACAGTCAGGTTTATTCATTCCAGCTCTTGACCATTCAGACATTGCCGTATTTAAGAATATATACGCTGATATCGGTGATGAGCAGAGTATTGAACAGAGTTTAAGTACATTTTCATCACACATGACCAACACTGTTAAGATTCTTAAAGAAGCTGATGAAAACTGCCTTGTACTTTTTGATGAGATTGGTGCCGGAACTGACCCTACAGAAGGTGCTGCCCTTGCTATCGCAATTCTTAATGACCTTAAGATGCGCGGTGTTACAACCATGGCAACAACTCACTACAGTGAAATCAAGCTTTATGCGCTTTCTACTGAAGGTGTTGAAAATGCAAGCTGTGAGTTCGATGTTGAATCGCTCCGTCCTACTTACAGACTGCTTATAGGCATTCCAGGAAAAAGTAACGCATTTGCAATCTCTAAGAAACTCGGACTTCCTGATTATATTCTCTCTGACGCATCAGAAAGACTTAACGCGGAAGATGTACATTTTGAAGATATTGTATCTGACCTTGAGCATGCAAGAATTTCTCTTGAGAAGGAGCAGGCTGAGGTTGAAAGCTATAAGGCTGAGATTGCCTCTCTTAAAGAAAAGCTTAAGGCTAAGAATGAAAGACTTGACGAGCGGACTGACAACATTATCCGCAAAGCCAATGAACAGGCTGCTGCCATCTTAAAAGATGCAAAGGATTTCGCAGACGAAACTATCAAAGCCATGAACAAGCACGGAATGACAGTTGCTGAGCTTGAAAAGCACCGTACTGCTGTCCGTGAGAAGATGAATAAGAATCAGGCAAAGTTAAAGGTAGAGCCTGCCAAGGTTAAAGCACACAAGGCACATGATATATCTGAATTCAAGACAGGCATGCATGTAAGAGTTCTTACTATGAATGTTACCGGTACTGTTTCTGCAATTCATCCTGCCAAGAAGCAGGTTACTGTTCAGGTAGGTGCATTAAGCACTAAGATAGACATTAAGAATCTTGAGATTCTTTCAGGCTATAAAGAGCCTAAGGAAGCTCCATCCAAGGCTGCCGGCGGTTCTGGTAAGATTAAGATGAGCAAGTCAGCTGGCATATCAACTGAGATTAACCTTCTTGGCTGTACAGTGGACGAAGCTGTTGCCCGCCTTGACAAATATCTTGATGACGCTTACATTGCCAGAATTCCACAGGTCCGTATCGTTCACGGTAAAGGAACCGGAGCATTAAGAAACGGTGTAACCGCTTATCTTCGCGGTGTTCCATATATAAAGAGCTTCCGCCTCGGTGAAATAGGCGAGGGCGATGCTGGTGTAACTATTGTTGATTTCAAATAATTATTATTGGGGGATATTATTATGGCATCTAAACAGCGAATACTTATTGTAGATGATGATGAAAATATTGCAGAACTTATATCTTTGTATCTTACAAAAGAATGTTACGAAACAAAGATTGTGTATGATGGAGAAAGTGCTCTGTCTGAGCTTTCTGTATTCAAGCCCAATCTCGTTCTTTTAGACCTCATGCTTCCCGGTATTGACGGCTATCAGGTGTGCCGTGAGATAAGAAAGAATAACAATGTTCCTATAATTATGCTCTCCGCCAAGGGCGAAACATTTGACAAGGTACTAGGACTTGAGCTTGGTGCAGATGACTATATTATCAAACCTTTTGAAACTAAAGAGATGGTTGCCCGTGTAAAGGCTGTGCTTAGAAGATACCATATGCCTCAGAGTATCGGTGTTGACTCTTCTAATGCCAAATGTGTCAATTACCCCGACCTCTCTATCAACCTCGATAATTATTCGGTTAATTATATGGGCAAAAATGTCGAGATGCCGCCTAAGGAACTTGAGCTCTTATATTTCTTAGCATCTGCTCCTAATCAGGTGTTTACAAGAGAACAGCTTCTTGACAATATATGGGGATATGAATATATCGGAGATACAAGAACCGTTGATGTACACATTAAGAGAATCCGTGAGAAAATCAAAGATCATGCCCACTGGAATATTGAAACAGTATGGGGAATTGGTTACAAGTTCGTAACTAAATAAAAAGGGCAGAACAAGGGAGGCTTAATATTGAAGGGCTTAAGTACACTGGGAAAACACATTTTTTTATATATAGTTATATCCATTATAGGATTTATTATTGTGTCTACTGTATGTTATAAAATTGATTACAAACGCATATACAGCTATTATTCTGACAGATTATATCTTCAGGCCAACGAAATAGCCAATGAATATGCTCTTGATTATTTCAGTGAAGCAAGGCTCCGCTCCATAGAACTTGAACTTCATTCCATATCTGTACTTAATGACACGCGTATTATTTTTATAACTCCATCAGGTGATGTCATTCTAGATACTAACGACAGCACTAAAGATAAAAGCAATAATGATGAAAAGATATTGTATTCTATTGAGGATTTTGACTATGGAGACCTTCACGGAAAACATGATATACTCTGGACTTTTTATGATTTGTTAAATGAACCGACACTGAGTGTTTTTGCTCCGATATCTAACTCCTTTGAAATAAAGGGCTATGTTGTAATTAATATACCCGATTCTGTAATCACAGACAGGGTTTATGATACATTTAACACTAACTACCTTACACTTATTATCACCCTTTTCCTTTCGGCTTCTTTCCTCGGATTGTATTTCATTCAGGTTCATAAGCCAATCACGGAAATCACAAAGGCTACAGCTGAATATGGTAAAGGTAATCTTTCTTATCATATCAAGCCAATGCTTAATGACGAAATAGGACGACTTGGAATGTCACTTGACTATATGGCTTCCCAGCTTAATGAATCTGATAAGTTTCAGCAAAAATTCTTATCAAACATTTCTCATGATTTCAGGTCACCTCTTACATCAATCAAAGGATACTTAGAGGCAATACAGGACGGAACTATTCCTCCTGAAATGCTTGATAAATATATCGGTATCATGCTTTTTGAGACAGAACGTCTTACTAAGCTGACCAGTAACATACTTACACTTAACGAACTGGATCCTAAATCTGTCCGCCTTGATATAAGTGTATTTGACCTTAATTCTATAATCCGTCATACTGTTGAAACATTTGAAGGAACATGCAAGAAAAAAGGCATTAAATTCAATATAACCTATGCCAACAGCATACAAAATGTCAAGGCTGATAAAGGCAGAATACAACAGGTAATCTACAATCTTATTGACAATGCAATTAAGTTCAGCAAGGACAGTTCATATATTTATATTACCGTGAAAGAAAAGGGCGAGAAAGCGCAGATATCCATTAAGGATACAGGCTGCGGAATTGCCAAAGAAGATATTGATAAAATCTGGGACAGATTCTATAAATCAGACTCTTCACGAGGCCGTGACAAGAAAGGCTCCGGTCTTGGTCTTTCAATAACTAAGGAAGTTATTCAGGCACACGGTGAAAACATTGATGTTGTAAGTACTGTAGGTGTCGGAACAGAATTCATATTCACACTTGAACTTGCAAAATAAAAACACACGGACATGCGTAGCTTGTATGTCCGTGTGTTTTATTATTCTTTCCAGTTAAGTCTGTGAAGATGTCCCTCACAATTCATATGTGAGAAATTATGCTGTCGGAGTGCTTCGTAAAGAACAATTGCCACTGAATTAGAAAGATTAAGTGATCTTATATCTCCTATCATAGGGATTCTGATACATGTATCCTCATTATCAACAAGTATCTCCTCCGGTATCCCCGCACTTTCCTTTCCAAACATTATATAACAGTCTTCTTCATAATTAACTTCTGTATATGTCTTATGTGCCTTGGTTGTAGCCATATACACCTTAGCACCCGGATTCTTAGCAAGAAAATCCTTATAATCATCATACTCAGTAACATCAAGCTTATCCCAGTAATCAAGTCCGGCTCTTTTTAACATCTTATCATTAATCTGAAATCCTAATGGTCCTATAAGATGCAGCCTTACGCCTGTTGCCACACATGTTCTTCCTATATTACCTGTATTAGCCGGCATCTCCGGCTCATGTAAAACTATATTCAACATATCTGATTCCTATTTCAGTGTACTGATAAACCTTTCTATTCTTTCGAGTCCCAGCTTAAGATTATCTATAGAATATGCATAAGATATTCTTAAAAATCCTTCGCCGCAGTCACCAAATGCAGTTCCAGGAACTACAGCAAGCTTCTGCTCTCTTAACAGTCTGTTAGCAAATTCTTCCGAAGATAATCCGAACTTCTTAATTGATGGAAATACATAAAATGCTCCAAATGGTTCAAAACAGTCAAGTCCCATCTCTTTAAATGCATGCATAAGATATCTTCTTCTCTGGTCATAAGCAGCAACCATCTTGTTAACTTCCATATCACAATTCTTAAGTGCCTCTATTGCAGCAAACTGGCTATTAGTAGGTGCACACATAATTGCAAACTGGTGAAGCTTAGTCATCTGACTTATAATCTCTTTAGGACCACATGCATATCCAAGTCTCCAGCCTGTCATTGCAAATGCTTTGGAGAACCCATTGATAACAATAGTCCTCTCCTTCATTCCCGGCAGACTTCCTATTGAGCAATGCTCTCCATTATATGTAAGTGCTGAATATATCTCATCCGATATAACAAATATATCCTTCTCAATTATAACAGGTACAAGCTCTTCAAGCTCCTCCCTTGTCATAACAGCACCTGTAGGATTATTAGGAAATGGCATAACAAGTACCTTAGTCTTATCTGTTATACTGGCAAGCAGCTCTTCCTTAGTAAGCTTAAACTCATTCTCTTCCTTTAACTCTATAATCACTGGCTTCGCATCAGCCATAATTGCACATGGAAGATAAGATACATAGCTTGGCTGTGGTATAAGCACTTCATCCCCTGGGTCACACATGCATCTTAATGCAACATCAATTGCCTCACTTCCACCTACTGTTATAAGTACTTCCTTCATAGGGTCATAATGAAGGTTCATCTTCCTTGCAAGGTAATTACATATCTCTTCTCTTAATTCCTTAAGACCTGCATTAGATGTGTAAAATGTTCTTCCCTTCTCAAGGGCATATATTCCTTCTTCTCTTACATTCCATGGAGTATCAAAATCTGGTTCGCCTACTCCTAACGAAATTGCATCAGGCATCTCACTTACAATATCAAAGAACTTTCTTATTCCTGATGGTTCTATGCCTGTTATTTTCAGTGATAATGGGTTTCTCATGGTGTAATCAGCATCCTTTCGTCTTTAGACTCGTCCTCAATTATTGTTCCATAGTCCTTATACTTCTTAAGTACAAAATGTGTTGATGTACTAAGGACTGAATCTAATGGTGCGAGTTTCGCCGCGACGAACTGTGCCACTGACTTCATTGTCTTGCCTTCTATAATAACTGTAAAATCAAAACCACCTGACATAAGATAAACAGATGTTACCTCATCATACTTGTAAAGGCGTTCTGCTATACTATCAAAGCCCAACCCTCTCTGAGGTGTAACTTTTACCTCTATAAGAGCTGTAACTTTCTCCTCACTTGTCTTATCCCAATTAATGACCGCATTATATCCGCAGATAATATGTTCTTTTTCCATATCCGCTATCTCATTGGCAACCTCTGCTTCAGAATATCCAAGCATAATAGCCATCTCCTTAAGGTCTATCCTTCCATTCTTTTCAAGAATATCAAGAATCTTCTCTCTCATAACGCAATCCTCCCACTAATTATATGAATCTGTATATCTCATCCTGTTCAGGAAGACCTAAGAATCTGTCTTCCTCAGTATTGTGAATAATTCTGTTATTGCTATCTGTAACTTTACCAATAACGGCAGCTTCGATTCCATTCTGCTGCATTGTATTAACTATATCACATCCATTTTCACATGTCATTAACAAACATCCCATAGAATCCAATATATATGGATTAATATTAAATAATTCACATATTTCGATAATCTCCTGTTTAACTGGAATATTTCTTAAGTCAACTTCCAGTCCAACGCCTGAATACTCTGCCATATCCCATAATGCAGCAAATATACCGCCTTCTGAAACGTCATGCATAGCGCCTTCTACGCCTTCATTAACGAATACAGCTGCTTCTTTAGCTACAAGCAGCTCTTTATCATCTGTAAGTGCCTTATCAATGATATCCTGTGTATACACTTTAAGTATATCTTCTCTTCTTGCGGATATAACGTCTCTTATGCCACTCATTCCTATATACTTGGTAAGAACTATATCCTGACCTGCAACAGCTTTTCTCTGCTTATATACTTCATGACCTATTGCAGTTACAGATACAACCGGGTGATTAACATCCCTGCTTACAGTTGTGTGACCTCCAGCGATACCTGCGCCTATAACACAGCTTTGTCTGTCAATCTCTTTTATAATCTCCTTAAGACGTATCTCTCTTGACTTCTCATCAAGAACAATAGTATTCATAATACTATCTGTAACGCCGCCTGCCGCACTGATATTGTTAGCCGCTCTGTATACTGCCAATTCTCCGGTCGCAACAGCCGCCAGTACATTTCCCTCGTTAATTATATGTGCAGCATCCTGTCCATATGCCGGCTTTACTGTATTTCCTCTTTTGCCAAGCAATTTGAATACAGATCTCCCTAATATTGTATCAGATACTTTTCCTGTCTTCATAATACGTATAACCTCTTTATCTAATTTTAAGGTATAAGATAGACAACCATAGGAACAACCATTGCTACTATAAGTATCATTATTAATATTCCTGTGAACCATCTTTTAGTTTTCTTATTATTAAAATTAATCATAATTTTACCTCCAACAAAATATCAGATTTAATTAATTATAGCACAGTACGGATTATTTTCCATACTGTGCTATGATTGTATCTATCTGCCTTGAAGCAATACTTTTTGTCATCTCTTCAACTGGAATCTCAAGATTAATATTATGCTTATGCACAAGTGCCGCAAGATATCTTCTCTGGGCGGGAGTTATCGGCGAATCTTTCTTGACTGTATAGACAAGTTTCATTGTATGGTTAAATCCTTCATCATCCGGCTTTAACTTTTCCAGCTTACCATATAGCATACTTGCACTTACTGCATCATCATATGCTCTGTGTGACCTTCCCGGATCTATATCAAAATATTCACATAAGAAAGACAGATTCTTATGCTCTGCCTCTGGAAGAAGCCTTCTTGATATCTTTAACGTGTCGATTCCATCATCACTGATAGTCAGTCCGCTATTAACAGCTGCCTTCTTAAGAAAACTGAAATCAAATATAACATTATGTCCAAGTATCGGCCAGTCACCTATAAATGTTGTTATATCCCCTATGATATCCTCTATACGCGGTTTACCAATCAGGTCATCATTATGTATACCTGTAAGTCCGGTTATACGCTCACTTATACTTATTCCCGGATATACCAGTGTTGAGTACTTTTCTGTTATGCAGTCATTCTCAATCCTTGCCATTCCAACTTCTATAATTCTGTCTACAGCAGGATTAAGACCTGTAGTCTCTATATCCAGTGCAACATATCTGTTAATCATTACATTCTCTCTTTCAGGAACACTCTTCCAATATAATCTCCTATTATGGCAAGGAAATTGGCATCGTTCTCTGCCCATTTCTTGTCAAGCTTGTATCTTCCATAAGCTATGATATTATTATTCTTCTTAATGTCACCACCAATTATGTACTGGATTGACTGAATTATTCCATAACCTGAATATACATTATACATAGTTGGTGCTTTAGTCTCAAAGAAATTGATGTTGTCAATTACAAATATACCATCTTCCCTGAAGTTAGGAATATAATTATCTCTATTGAAAAAGCTTCCATCATCATCTGACATACGCTCGTCCCCATAAAGAATATAATTTTTCATCTCTGCACGGTCATATATAACAATTGAATCAATATTAAATGCAACTGCAACAATATCTAACATTTCATTCCTTCTCTTGGCATCTGCATCTCTGAATCCTCTGATAATAGTATTAACAACATCCATCTTATGGTATTTGTAAAATGCTTTTTCGTCAATATCACCTATTTTTCCCATACCATACGCATAAGCTTTATGTATATCTTCATGATATATAATATATCTGTCTTTTCCTTTTTCCTTTGCCAGATATAATACCTTATCTGCTATCTTGAATAGTTCATTGTAATTATCTGCATCTCCGGGATAGGTTGCTGAACCAATAGAGCAGGTTATCTTAATATTACGGGAATCATCATGATACAGCCACTTAATGTTATTACGGACAGTTCTTAATACGCTTCTGATTCCCTCATCATCATTAAGACCTTCCATGACAATAAACATCTCATCGCCGCCTATACGCCCACACAAGCCTCTGCATCCAACAGCATCTCTTAGAATATCAGCGACTTTGTAAAGCACCTCATCACCAAACATATGACCATATGTATCATTGATAGTCTTAAAATCATCTACGTCAATAATAGCAATTGTTACATTATGATCCGGCTTGGAATCTATAAGTTTTCTTACATAATCAGTTATCGCCCGCTTATTAAGAAGATCTGTTCCTGGGTCTTTCATATCAGAGATAATACTGAGTTCTTCGACCACATGATTGTCAGAACTTTCTAAAATATTAATGGTTCCTATAACAACCTTATTGCCTGAATTATCAATAATTGTCTTACCTCTTACAAGACATCTGTCAAGTCTTCCTATATTATTGAGCACACTAATTGTAATCTCTCTTCTAAAGAATTTCTCTCCATTGATAAGTGCTGCAATAAATGCTTCAAGCTCCTGTACTGCCTGATTATCAAGTGCGTCAGTATTAATCTTATAATCTTTCCAATGTTCTACTGAACCTTCATAAAAAGACATCGTTTGCTGACCATCTGAAATCATAAAAATATTAAAGTCATCCTTAATAATATCATATGAGAAAAGAACATTCTCACACATTCCAAGATAACTTGAATATCTATCCATTCTGGCATTAAGATCATCTATCTGTGATGTTATTGATGCCGTATCAATGATGCTTATTCTATACAGATGTCCTCTCTCCTCAGATACGCCGCCATCTATAATTCTAGTAAGCATCCAGTGATATTCACCTGTCTGATATAGCATTCTTATAACAATATATTTGCTTACTTCACTGCAATCTCTGATAGCATCCGTAAATCTGCTGACATCATCAGGATGAATATATCTTGTATATATGAGCATGGCCTTATTACCCGAAATAACTTCGAAGTTTTTATCCATTGTTACAATAGTCATTTTCTCATCAATAAGGAGGTTTAAACTGCCAGCCTCCAATCTAATCAAATCTACCATAAGTAAACCCCTGTCTTGTGATTAATAGTGTCCTCTCCCTATTTTACCTCGACTCCTCAGGATGCTCCTTTATATAAGCTTCATACAGGTCAGGTCTGAATTTTCTGGTTCTCTCCAAAGACTTCTCATGTCTCCACTTTTCAATGTTGGCATGATGTCCTGACAAAAGTACTTCTGGAACAGCTTTCCCATTATAATCTGCCGGTCTTGTATATTGCGGATACTCTAGCAGACCATCAGAAAAGCTCTCTGTTTCAGCAGATTCCTCATTATTAAGAACTCCTGGTACAAGTCTTGAAACTGTATCAATTACGACCATTGCTGGTAATTCTCCACCCGTAAGAACATAATCTCCTATAGATACATAATCCGTAACTATATTCTCCAATGCTCTCTCGTCAATTCCTTCATAATGACCACACAGAATAACAAGATTGTCTTCTTTTGCGAATTCCTCTGCCATACTCTGTGTAAATGTATATCCCTGTGGGGTCATATATATAACCCTTGGCCTTTTTCCAATACTTCTGACAATATCCTCATAGCAGTCGCATACAGGAGCAGCTCTCATAACCATTCCTGCACCACCGCCATAAGGATAATCATCTACCTTTAAATGCTTATCATTAGAATAGTCCCTGATATCATGTGCGGTAACAGACATAACTCCAGCTTTAATAGCTCTACCGGTTATACTTGTATTAAGTCCATCTGTTATCATATCAGGAAACAAAGTCATAACATGAAAATCCATTACTTCACTCCTGCAATTCCATTAAGCATAAATGCATAATAGCCACTCTTAAGATTATATCCACTATCTGTATAAGAAGATCCAAAATATCCCGAACCATCCTTAAATACAGTTGCCACATCGATATATGTTATACCAAGTGTTGATGCATTCTCTGAGAACATGCCGTTAAGTGAATCAATATTAGCCTGTTTGACCTTACTTGAAGATTCGAATCTCTGGCTTATTGGAAGTACTGAAAGAACATATACATTAGCTGATGGAAGGGCACTCTTCACAGCTTCTATAAATTCTTTCTCATACTTATATATATCATCCACTGATCTGCTTCCATAATTAAGGTCGTTAATACCAACCATAATATACACAGAATCAGGTGACTGGGATACAATATCATCAAGATATCCTGTAAGCTTGTCACTCGTCATTGAATTAGATGATATAACCTGTGAATCTGCCACAAATCCAAACTGCGAAATTCCGCTTACTACGAAATCTCCGATAAATACTGACTTACTGTAAGCTGCTGAAGATGTGTAATCTTCACTCTGTGGTGTTCCTGAAACAGCTAAACTTCTTCCAGAAGCAGCCTGCGTTGTCTGCTGCGATGCTTCCTGTGAAGAATTATCCGAACGCTGTGTCTCATCCTGTACACCCTGTGTGCTTTCCTGCTTTACAGGAGCTGTTGTATTATTATCATCCTTGCCACCATTCTTACCGCTGCAACTCTTAAGTACAACTGCAAATATAATAACTGCAACTACAAGTATTATTAATCCAATAACATAATTTCTGTATCTGTTCCACATTCTTTTCTTGCGGTTCAGACTTATCTTTGGTCTATCATTATTAGAATTATATGATTCCATTAAAATATTCCTTTCTGTTTCGACGCTATACTGTTGTATTATAACATTAGTCATTCACATGTGCAAATACAACATAAACAACATCTTTACCATTGCATCTTATGAAGAACCACTGCTGATGTCTTCCTTAAGCCTATGTCCAGCCAGCCATTCTGAAGATGGTACCCAAGCCTGTCGGTGCTGTATCCTCCTTCAAATGTAACCATAAGCTGTTCCACATCATCATCAAACCCAAGTCCGACTTCCCACGCAGGAATCTTCGCCCTTACCTCATCCTCATTATTATTAATAATAATAATTGCTGCATCATCTTTGCTAAATCGTCCATATGCAATAACATTATAAGCTGAATACAATGATTTATATGAGCCCGTTCTTAATACTTCGTTCTCTTTATGCATTCTTATTACTGCCTTATGAAAATCAATAAGTTCCTTATCCTCCTGGCCCCAAGGATAAGTTCTTCTATTATCAGGATCTGTAAAGCCACATACTCCCGCTTCATCTCCATAATACACTGTAGGTGCACCAGGCCATGTCATCTGAATAACAACTGCCTCCTTAAATACTGACTTATTAATATTGTTATTGGCAGCTTCAGGTCCAAGCGTGTTAGTTCTTCCAACTGTTCTGTTAGTTCTGGTTAAGAATCTCGAATGATCATGATTAGACAGCTCATTCATAGATATCGATGTGCTCTGTCCACCCATTCTTGCCATATTATGATGCATCGCTCCAAAGAAATAATCCGGATTACCATATTTATCAGGTCTTGCCTCATCACTATGCTTCTCCATACCTGTCAGAAACCATGTTATAGGTTCCATAAAAGCATCATAATTCATTACAGTATCCCATTCATCACCCTGTAACCAGCTATATGGGTCTCCATAATGTTCTGCAAGAATAACCGCGTCAGGATTAGCCTTCTTTACTTCCTCACGGAATCTCTTCCAGAAATAATGATTATATTCTGGGCTGTATCCAAGGTCGGCAGCTACATCCAGTCTCCAACCATCTACATTATAAGGAGCTGAAACCCATTTTCTTCCGATAGAAAGAATATACTCCTCAAGCTCCTTAGACCCTTCATAATTGAGCTTAGGAAGAGTATCATGCCCCCACCAGCCATCATATGAATTATTATCCGGCCACTGGTTTGAGAAGAACTTGAAGAAATTATGATAAGGACTCTCATACTTCTCGTATGCTCCCGGCTCATACTCATCAGTGCTGTCTCTATAAATGTGTTCTTTATCCATCCATTTATTAAAGGAACCACAGTGATTAAATACACCATCTATGATAACCTTCATGCCTCTTGCATGAATTTCCTCTACTACTTTGGCAAAGAACTCATTGCTTGCTTCAAGATTAGCCTTTCTAGTAACTCTGTTAATATATCTTTTAGCATGTGTATTGTCATTGTCTCCCGGTCTTAAAAGTTCTCCCTCGTCCTCGACAATCTTTCCAAAATGTGGATCAATATAATCATAATCCTGTATATCATACTTGTGATTAGATGGGGATACAAACAAAGGATTAAAATATATAACTTCAACGCCCAAATCCTGTAAATAATCAAGCTTATCAAGTACCCCCTGCAGGTCGCCTCCATAAAACTCTCTTATTCCCATCTGTGCAGGATACTTATTCCAGTCTTTAACCTGACAGACATGCTCCCCTATATAGTTATATTCATCATCAAGCACATCATTACTCTTATCTCCATTATAGAATCTGTCAACAAATATCTGGTACATAACTGCACCCTTTGCCCACTCTGGTGTCTTAAATCCTGGTGTGATCTGAAAATTATAATATTCGTTAAGATCCTTAATTGCTCCAATCTGGTTGTAAAAACACACTGTCCTGCCAAGCTCAACGCGGAAATAATAATACATTTTCTCTGTTCCAACATTAATCTTAGCCTCATAATAATCAAACATACTCTCGCTTCTGACTCTTGTCATAACATGCTCAACATTATCAACAACAAGATATGCTTTATCTACATTATATCTGCCAGTACGCAGTCGTATCGTTACTTCATCTCCAGGCATTGGCTCTGCCGGACTTCTGTAATCATTAGTAACATCCGAAAACAACGCTCTTGGATGTAGCGTCGGCCTTGCACTGCATGTATAAAAAATACGTTTTTCCCAGGCAGCTAAGTTTCCCATTTCCTCGGTTATTCTCATAGAGAATCCTCCTTAGCATATACTATTCTGATTTTATATCTAAAAGTACAATTTAGCAAGCAAAAAGGCTTTTATGGGTAGCAAAAAAGGCAGCCATGGGGTGACTGCCTTTTTCAGAGAAGGTATTTCTTTTCGATAAGCATTACTGCTTTATCTATAATGTATTGGGGGTTTTTACATTAATTATAATATCTTATTTCCCTCAATAAGTGTTCACAAACATCACTAAATTTATTCAAAATTTTTGTG
>ERZ860322.883-NODE-883-length-19772-cov-4.896840_pt1 | contig 19772 bp, 16 predicted proteins | sample MGYA00509979_ERZ860322 | MGnify/ENA primary metagenome ERZ860322 (study PRJEB30046, sample SAMN00715217) | human gut metagenome | study: EMG produced TPA metagenomics assembly of the A metagenome-wide association study of gut microbiota in type 2...
CACACGAGGGTTTGACGCAGGCTTTGCGTTTGCCCAGCAAACACTTTAGCGGGGAGACGTGGAGCGTATGAAGTACAAGACGACGGCAAAGTTGGTCATTCAAGCGTGCGACAAGGATTTGCCGGGCGTGTTCGGCCATGGCTGCGTCTTGCTGCTGCAGGGTATTGCCCGGGAGCACTCACTCAACCGCGCCGCCAAAAGCATGGGCATGGCGTATTCCAAAGCGTGGCGTATTGTAAACGAAGCGGAAGGCCAGCTAGGCTGTAAGCTCATCGAGCGCGACGGCGCCCGCGGATCCACGCTCACCCCCGCCGGCGAGCGAGCCATAGTGGTCTACGAGGAGCTGCAGGCCGACATCAACAACGTCATCGCCACCAAAGCCGACGCCCTCATCGCCAGCATCAAAGAGTAGCCAATTTGGGACGGGGCTTTATCGCTACACAACCCCTTCTCATAAGTTGCGGTGAAATAGGGACTGTTTATGCTGTTAAAGCCGTAAATCAATCCCTATTTCACCGCAACTTATGAAGTCGAGGATGATTTAGCTAGTTGCGGAGGGCGTTGTCTAGGGCGGCGGCTATGGTTAGGGGGTCGTCGGTGCCGGCGAAGAGGCGGATGGTTCCCCCCTGCTTGCCGCGTGGGGCCGAAAGGCGTGTCGTTGCGCCGCCGGCGGGCGACGTGCGGAACTCCCCCGGCAATGTGTCGAACAGCTCACCCGCACTTCGCACGATAAGGTCAAACTCAACTGCCGGGCCAAAGCCGTGCTCGAGGATTCCCGTTGCAACCGCATGATCGGGATGCGAACCCAGCCCAGGATAGCGAACGTTACACACCATCTCGTTAGCAGCCAGATACTCGGCCAGAGCACGGGCGCGATCGAAGTGCGCCTGCATGCGAGCATCGAGCGAGGACAGCCCGCGTTCTAGCACGTCGGTCTCCTCGGCAGACAGGTCAAGCGCGGGCGCACCGCAGCCCGCAAACAACGCGTGCGCGCACTCTGCGGCGGCATCCACGCGATGGCGCTTAAGCTGCGAGCGCGCCACCGAAGCGGCGACGAGCTTGCGCGGCGCAACGCCGGCACACACGCGGTCGAGCGCCTCGAGCGAAAGCACGGCGCCCAGACGCAACGGGTTGCACCCAAAGACGCCCGACACAGTGTTATCAACCACGAGCAGCGCATGCGACTCACGAGCCGCGCGGCCCAGAGCGCGAAGGTCGGGCACACGCAGACCAAACCCGCCGATGGAGTTGACGAACCACCACAGGTGCGGCCCCTCGGCATCAAACGAAGCATCAAAGCCCTCGGACGCAGCAGCAAACGCCGCAGCCGCGGGCTCCCCCACCAGCGCAACATCGTAGCCATCAAAGCCGCAGGCAAACGCATCGGCAAAGTCGTCCGCAAAGGCCACCAAGCGATCGCCGGGCTGCACAATCCCCAGCATCGACAGCGCCGCCGGCACATGCGAGGCCGCAACAAGACGCGCCTCACGCGCACCAGCCCTTGCAGCCCAGGCCTCTTCTAACTGTTGCACGTCCACGCGACACCGTCCCTTAAATAATAAAACTGAACCAAATTAGCCATCCTGGAAGAGCACGCGCCAGCGAGCGGGCAGCGGTCGTGGCGAGGTGCCGTGAAAGAGGAGCGACGCGTACTTCATGTACGCGAGCGACGGTTTGAGCGGCAGATCGCCCGGCAGATGCCCGCGCAGCGTCGAGCGGTCCGGCGTTCGTTAGAACGCCGGAACAAAATTAGCCGTGATATTCGCCGTTGTACTGGATGAGCGTCAGGTCCTCAACGCCGTCGAGCGCGCGAATCGCATCGGCGTAGGGCATATCAACGCCATCCGAGAACAGCTCGACGGCCATCTCCACCTTGTCACCGCGCATGGTCTTGGACTTCACGGTAAACTTGGTGCGGCCAAATGCACGCACGATATCGTCGCCGGTGGTCAGGCCCGTGTAGTGGATGACCATCATGTAAACGCGCGACTTGTCCTGGTGGCTCGCAAAGCCGGCGATCATCACCACGATCACCACCGCCGTGAGCCCCACGAGCGCATACATGCCGGCGCCGGCCGTAATGCCCGTGGTAATGGACCAAAACAGATACAGCAGGTCGAGCGGGTCCTTGACCGCCGTACGGTAGCGGACGATAGACAGAGCACCGACCATACCGAGCGAGATGACCACGTTGGTCGAGATCGCGAGCGTCACCATGCAGGTAAGCACGCACATGCCCACGAGCGTCACGGCAAAGCTACGCGAATACACCACGCCAGTAAAAAAGCGCTTGTACACGTAGTAGATCAGGATGCCCATGGCGAGCGCCACGAGCAGCGACAGGCCAATCTTGGCAGGGTCGACCTGACCAAACGCCTCCAAGACGGAGTTCTTAAAAAAGTCCCTAGTGCTCATGGTCTAAATATCCCCTCGGTTCCCAAAATCCGATTCCCAGTAGTTAAAACCGCGCAGGTAGGCGGTCTTGTCATAACACAGGCAGTACTTAGAGACCGCCGTGAGTTCGACCGCACCTGGCGGCACCATATCGCGCACCAGCTGCGGGCAAAACTCGGTAAACTTGACCTCCATCACCAGCTTGCCGGGCTCCAGCACGGGCAACGCAGGCAAGGTCGCGTCAAAAATGTCAAAGCTCCCCACCGCGGCACGCACGTTCATGTCAAACGTAATGCGCACGGTGCCCTCGTCCATCACCCACGACTCGCGCTCGTAGTCCACGATGGTCCGCGGGCGCATCATGTTGCAGATGCACTCGATGTAGAACTCGCGGCAGAGCGGATGGGCGCTCCGCAGCAAAAAGTCGTAGTCGCCGGCCAGAATCTGCTCAAACTCGCCACGCGTGAGCGGAGCATCTTCCTTGTAAATCCAGCTACCGTACTTCTTTTTGCGCTCGAGCTTAATCACCTTGTCGCTGCCGTTATAGATGCGCACGCGATACTTTTTGCGCATGAGAATACCGGCGTCTTTTTCCTCGTAGGCCGAGTTGCAGTAGTCGTCAAAGTACAGGCTGCGAATGGTGTAGCCACCCGCCCGCGCATGCTTGTCCAGCTTAAACACCGGCGCCATGCGGCAGGCAAGCGCGGCGTGCTCGCCCTCGTTAATGAGATATTTGAGCTCGTGGCGATAACGCTCCTGCGTGGTGCGTGCGGGAGGTGCCACCAGGCGCTCAAGCAGCGCGCTAGCCCTCCTCATACGTGTCCTCCACGACCTTACCGCCGTCTTGCACGTAAAAACACTTCATGCCGTAGTGCTTGCCGTCGTCGGTCACATAGTAGTCAAACGCATCTTGCGTATAGCCGTCTGAGTTGGTGGCGCGCACGTGCACAAAATACTGACCGGCATCGGGCGCATCGCAGGTCACTTCGGGCAGTAGCACGTCCTCGGCCTTAAAAAACACGTCCTTGATGGCATAGTCGCGCGCCAGCTCCACGGTATAGCGAATGTCGCGCGCCTCAAAGTCGTAGGACGCATCCCAGTTAATGCGCAGCTTACCGTTATCGATCTGCGGCACGCCAATGTAGAACGGCATGGGCTTTTTATAGCTCTCGCGAAAGCTCTTGTAGTTCTCCTCGATCTCGGAGGGAATCGCCACGGCGATCTGCTCGTATTGGTCCTTGGTGACAGGCAGGTTGTCGATATCGGGCAAGGCAAAGACCAGCGATTCGGTAACCTCGCGATAATGTTTAATCATCTTGGCCAGGCGTGCCTCGGTCATATACGAGCGCAGGTCCTTTACGGCGCGGTCGAGTTCACTGCGGAACGATTTGCTGCGCAGCGCACGATTGAATAGCACGTTGCCCCAGTAGTTGCTTACGCCGCGCTCCCAGCTCGCATAGTCCGAGAACCCGGCAAGAGAAAGCTCCAGCTTACGCAGCATTCCGTCGTTATCCCAATCTAAAAAGTACCAGGTATTTGAGTTGAGCGGGCTGTACAGATAACAGTTACGGTTCTGAGTATCGCAGTTGCCCGTCAGGATCTGAAACGCCAGCCAATAGACCAGATTCTCGGTATCAAAGTAGGTGTCGAGCACGTTATCGATCTTTTGCGATTCGTCGTTGAGCGCATCGAGCATCTCGATGAGCTTGGTGTGGTCCGAATCGCCCTTAATCTCGAGCATGCCCTCGAAGTTTGCCTGGTTGTAGTCGGGATCGTCGGCAAGCTTAATGGTGTCCTCGTAGCGATGGAAATCAAAGCTGTTCACCTTGTACAGGTGCCCGCTCTTATCCAGGCCATGTGCCTTAAGCGCCGTCTTGTTGAGCTGCTCCACCTGCGTAAACAGGCCGTAGTCCTCAAAGGTATCGTTGGACTTTTCGGTCTGGTCGCACACCCACAGATGCACAAACTGCGTGCGCAGGCCCATCATCTGGGGAATTCCGCGGATAAGGTCGTAGGCCATCTTGTTGCGAAAACGCATACCCTCGCCCATGTGCTTGTTGAGCGCAATCGCGCGCTGCTGGCGCCAGGTGCCCTTGCCTTTTTTGAGCTCCACCTTGTAATTCTTTTGCGTGTAGGAGCTCGATGTCTGGCCGCGCACCTGCACGGTGGCATTGGGCGCGTCCTCGCCATAGCCAACCTCGCCGGCCACCGGGCCGTCTTCGTCGCCCGGCTGCAGCAGGCCCATAACCTGATAGCGCGTCACGCCCATGTCGGCATAGTCATACACCGAGTACGTGTTGATCTCGGCCCAGCTATGGTCCGTGTTCTCGGAGCTGTTGCCGCGAGAGACCGTCAGATACATGGTCACAATGCCCGAGTCATCATAGACCTCGTACAGCTCGTCCTTATCGCGCAGATGCTTGGACTGGTCGGAGGCCTCGGCCTTTTTAATCTTGTCCTGCTTTTTTACCTTATTTGTCGAGGATTCGTCCTGAGATGAGCAGCCCGAAAGCAGCAGCGCGCCGGCAGCCGCCTCGATCAGACAGCGGCGAGACATCAACTTATCGGTCATCAGAACCTCCCCAATGGTTACGGTACACGCGAACTACTGCGCGCTGAAACGCGCCGTGCGGCACGCCCTTGCGGCGGCACTCCTCATAGCGCTGCTCGGCACGGTCGAGCAAGCGGCCCAGCTGTGTAAAACGACCCGTTTTGTCGGTCGCCACAATGGGCTGCTGACTCAGGATACGATACGGTAAGTTGGCGGTATAGGTATCGAGCCGCAGCAGCGCCACGATAAAAAACACCACCGCACCCAACAAAAAGCCAAAGCCGTAAAACTGCTGCGGCAAAAGCAACGACACGGCGGTCGCCAGCCCTGCCACACCGGCAAACAGGCCCGAGGCCAGAACGGCTCCCTTGTAGTCGGTAAAGTACAGCAAGATAAGCAGGATCGTGTTGCCCACGGCATACAGGCCGTAGCCTACGCATAACGTGCGAAAATACCCGTGCATAAGATTGTTAAAGCCCAGCGGCAGGGCCGAGAGCACTGTAGTCTCGAGCGAGATGACCGCCGCGGTCACAAACAGCTGCTTGAGCGCGCAAAAGCGCAGTTCGCTGTTGAGCGTGGAGAGCATCTCCTCCTCGGCCACCACAATATCGCCCACCACGCCGCCGTCGTTGAACAGGCTGTAGTAGTCACGGTAGCGCGGATAGAAATTGACCTCGACCGACACCACAAAGTTGACGGTCGTGACGAGTGTGGTCAAAAACGCAATGAGTGCCGGAACGTCATGGTAAGGAGCCCCGTAAAACAGGCCTTTGATCTGCACGCCAATAGGGCCCGCCCAGATAATAACCAGGTGTACGAAAAGCCCCAAGTTGGTAAACAGCCCCGTAAGCGCAAGCGGCATAAATTGGTCGAGCCAGCGCAAAAAACGCCAGGGACTCCGATCACTCTGTGGAAAATACCGGTACAGCAGTACCACATCCCAGGCAAGCATGACGCCGTAGCCTAGGGCAATTGACGCCAACAGGCCCTCGACCGGCGGCAGTCCCAACGTCAGCGCTGCCAGGGCGCACAGGCACGCCACGCCAATGGCGGCCGCAAAGCTGCACAGAATGCCACGATAATCTTTGATGGCCGTGAGATAGCTCATGCCGTTCCAGTTGACGATCATGATGTTGAAGAGCCACAGGCACAGCAGCCCCTGCAGCAGCGTGGCCCCCGAGAACAGCAAAAAGACGCCGTAAAGCACCGTGCCCGCAACGAGCATGATGGCATTAGATCCCCAAAACGAAGGCAGGATCTCATCCTCGCGCTCGGCAAAGAGCATGTCGGCCAAAAAGCGCGTGACCGGCATGGAGAAAAAGCTTGTGAGCGTAAGCGAGGCCAGCAGTGTATAGGTCACCATGCACACCAGCAGATCCTGGTTGGCGCGCCCCACGCCCCACAGACCGCACAGCACCAAGATACCCACCTGGAGTAGCACGCCCAGCAGCATGGGGCCCGTGCACACAATGCCAGCGTAGCCATAGGCGCGCATCGTGGCAAACAGACCCTTGCGCCTAAATAGGCGTTTGAGCTCAAAACCGATTCCAGCCACCGGCTACTCCCCCTCTCTAGGCAGGTCAAACGCACGCGCCGTCACGTCGTACAGCGCGCGATAGTTGGCGAGCATCTGCTCGTGCAAAAAGTACATGGCAACGCGACGCTGGCCACGCTCCCCCATCTCAATGCGACGGGCGCGGCTTGTGCACATGCGCTCCATGGAATCGGCCAAGCCCTTGCGATACATGGGCGGCGTCACAAAACCCGCCACGCCAAAGTCGTCGCCCGGGGCGCCTTCGAGCAGCTCGCGGCAGCAGCCCACCTCGGTCGTCACGCAGGGACGGCGCGCTGCAAGCGACTCCAGCACGCTGAGCGGCTGGCCCTCGGAGATGCTCGTCAAAATGGTAAAGTCGAGCTTTTCCATGTACTCGACCACGTTGACGCGCCCGGTAAAGATCAGATCGCGCACGCCCAGGGTATCGACCAGCGCGTGACACTCGGCACCGTACTCCTCGTCGTCCACGCCGCCCATAATGTGCAGGCGCACCTTAGGCAGGCGCTCGTGCAGTTCAAAGAAGGCATAGATCATGGTCTTGACGTCCTTGATGGGCGCCAGGCGCACCACCGCGCCAATATCCACCCAGCCGTCATCGGGCTTTAAGGGAATGTCCTTAAAGCGATCGAACTGGATGCCGTTGGGGATGACCAGGCACTTGTCCGCATCGCAGCCCATGTCGATCTGCGTCTTACGGGCGTTATGGAACAAACTGGTCACGCGGAAGGCGCGACGGTAGATCTCCTCCGAAAGCAGGTAGAAAAAGCGGATCCAGCGGTCCTTAAACGACGGCACGACCCAGTCGGCACGAATGATCTCTTCCTCGCGCTCGCGGGTATAAATGCCGTGCTCGGTCAGCAGCACCGGAGCCTGGTGAACGCTTGAGCCCAGACAGGCGAGCAGGCCGCCGTAGCCGGTCGAGATGGCGTGGTACACATCGGCCACCGGCACCTCGCTGCCCAGAAGGTAGAGCACGGGCAGCAGCATGGAGCGCATGGTGTGGAATGCATCGGCAAAGGGCGTGTATGGGTACTCGGCCAGGCACACGTCGCGAAAGATATCCATAAACGTGCGGCTCTGCAAAAACGATAGCGGATGCACGCGACGGCGCTGGAAGATATCAAATAGCACGTCCCAGTCCGGATTAGAAAGCGACACCAGGCGGCGCAGCGCCTCGCGCTCGCGGTCGTTAAAGTCGGCCTCTTCTTGCTCGCCCGAAAGCCGCAGGGCGTCATCCAGAAATACCTCGTGCACCTCGACCACGTTGCCGGGCAGCTCGTAGACAAACTTGCCGCGGTCGGCAGCATGCGCGCCAATCACCCACAGCACAAACTCGTGCTCGGGCATGGCCTGTATGTAGCCATGCATCCAGGTAGATACGCCGCCGTGCACATAGGGGTAGCAACCCTCGAGTACCAAACAGATTCTCATTTGTCGCCACCCTCCTTGCGTGCAATGGTCACCGTCTTGTCCGTGGCTTTAACCAGGTACAGATCGCCCGTCAGATGCGTAATCTCGCCACCCGTGACTGCACCCGGCTCGCCGTTGTTGGCGCGGAACATGAGCCAAGCCTCGTCGTGGAAATTGCCCAGGCTGAGCGTCCAGGCATTCGCGTCTGTATCCACGCTCACCGTCACGGACGAAAAGCGCTGGATGGCGCCCGAGCATTCCGAACCGGTCTGGCGCCGCAGGTCGGGCGCAGACTTGGTAAGCCACTCCAGGTAGTTGGTCAGACCGCCCTTGTAGACCTCCCAGCCCTCCTTGGCTCCGCGACCGGGATCCAGTAGGTCGTCCGGATGCATAAAGTGCGTACTCACGTAGTGCATGTTGAGCTCGGACACGGCTGCCAGACGCATATAGGAATCGTTGACCATGCCGCCCGAGACAATACGTGGCTGCTCCACAATGCCATCGCTCGCCACGCCAAACTCCTGCACATAGGGCAAGTCGGTGCCATCCTCAAAATACGTACTGGCGATGGTCTTAATGCGCGGAACGTCGGTGCCAATAAGCTTGCGCGCACGGGCCGAAAGGATATTCGACGGTGGCACATAGACCGAGCCGTGCGCGTTGGGCAGTACCTCGTCCTGGAAGGCTATAAGCTCGTTGAGCGATGCGACGAGCGTCTCCTTGTTCTTCCACGTCTTGTAGTCGTACAGTGTGCCATAGTCGGTATCCCAGAGCGCCAGCGGCTGATGGTTGTAGCCGTGGAAACCCAGCTCTCCGCCCATCTGCAGCAGCATGCCGCCAAAGTAGCGGAACTGCGTGGTATCGGCCTGGCGCGCGGGCTCGGTCTGGTTGACCGCGTCCTCGTAGTTTTCGATCATCACGCCGGTAAAGCGAACGCCATATTTTTGCGCGAGCTTTTGCAGATCGGGCCACCAAACCTTGGCATAAAAGTCGGCGATAGAAAGCCCGTAGTCGCGCTTGATGTAGGTGCCGTCGCCCGAGGGCACGGGGCTGGGAAAGTCGTCCAGATAGAAGACGGCGCTGTTGATGACCGGATAGGCCGTGGCATTGCCCAGAAGGCTGATCGCCGCGGCGTAAAAACCGCGCATGACCTTGTCATAGATACCGATATTGCACACCACGGTGCGACCGCTACCGCAGTCATTCGACCAAATGAGCGGGGCGCCCGCATCGCCGGTCTTAGCCCACACACGAGCCGTCTCGCGCAGCGAAACCGAAAGCGACGAATCAAAGGGGTCCGAGAGCTCGTAGCGCTCTCCCCCGCCCAGCATAAAGTCCTCGCTCGGCACAATGCTTTCGGCTTTTACATAGTCATATCCGGCAGATTCAATGCCAAGCTTGGGAGCAATCACTTGCAGATAGCCCGAGTTATCCGGAGGCATGGCGAGCATAAGCGAACCGCCGGCACTCACCCAACTCATAATGTCGCTCAGGTGCGTACCGAGCCCATCGAGCGACGGCATGAGCAAAATCACGCGATCGTAGGAGGTCAGCGAGGGAATGGCATCCGCGCCGTCCAGCGCAAGGTCCACGTCGCGGTGCGCGATCTTCATGTCGAGCAGAATCTGGTCGAACTGCTCCTTTACGTCCTCGACGCCAGCTTGATCGGAATCGGTAATGACCAGGCACGTGGGCTTTTGGCCAAATATTGCCGAGGAGGCCGGAACCGCATCGTTGGCGGCAAGCATCCCCAGCTTATGCTGGCCCGCACTGTACTGCACGCCGGCGCGCTCCACCAGCAGCACGGCCGCCATGGCAATAAAGACCGCCCACACCACAAGCAGCCCCATCCAGCGAAAATGGCCCGCACGGTCGCGGATATGCTGTACCACGCTCATCGGGCCTCCTCTCCGTTGCGCCAAAACGCCAGTTCCTCGCGGTTGGCGGCGCTCAAGTATACATGCTGTTTGTCAATCGCATCGATCACGCGGTGGACCTCGTCACCGTCGCGGCGCATCACCGCAAGGCGCAGACAAAGCATCCAAACCTCCTGCTCCTCGGGCACATCGAGCACCAGCTGGTCGGTCACGGCCTGCGCCTCGTCGATCTGTCCGACATCGGCCAGCGCCGTCGCGTATCGAATGCGAAGCTCAAGGGTGTCCTCGCGCTCGCAGCGACGCGCAAGCAAACGCGCGTACTGTTGGCGCTGAATCTGAGCCACGCGCCCCTCGGCCAGGCCCGAGCCCAAGTATTCACCAAGAAAATCGCAGTATTCGTTGAGGTTTTGCGCGCTCGGGTCCGTCTTAAAGGCACGCTCCAGCTGCTGCAGTTTAAGGTCGGACTCCTTGGAGATCTGCACCACCGCCGTCGCGGCATAGTGAGCCACCTCAACGTCGTCGTTAAGCTTAGCCGCCTGCAGCTGCGCCAGGTAAGCGTCGGGCTCCTCGGTGAGCATGGAGAGCATTAGGCGGCGCCGTTCTGCCGGGTCGTTGATGATGAGCGCCTCCTCGAGCGGCACTACGCCTGCATCGTCCTCACCACTCGGTACCGACATACTACGATGCAGGTCGTCGTTGAAGCGCAGCGACTCCAGCGCAGACTCTTTCAGCCCCTCGCCAAACGCCGTTCCGCGGACCGATAGCAGAACCACCAGCAACGGGCCCCACAGCGGCACCAGCACTATCACAGCCAGCATATGCCCGCGCACCGGCAGCAGGCCCAACTTCATAAGCGTCCACAGCACCAGGCAAACCAGCGCATGAATCAGCAACAAGACGGCGGCAACGACAAGCGAGATCAAGCGGCACCCCCCTCACCGTCACCGGTGTCAGCAATATGCCGCAGCAGCGCCACGATGTCCTCGCCGTCGACGGGCTCCACCGCAAGCTGCTTTGCACTCAGGCGCTCGCGGATAATGGGCAGATCGCACGCCTTTGCCTGGCGCATAAGCAGGTAAAGCACGTCGCCGTCGACCAAGCCCGCCGCATCGCTCTCGCGGATTGCCGACCCAATTGCGCCCACCAGCTCGCCGACAGGCTCCATGCCCGGTACCACGCGCAGGAGCAAAAAGCTGCCCATCTTGCCATCTGCCAGCGCCTGCTCGGCCGCGAGCTCTTGGCCAAAGGCAGCCTGTTTGAGCACGCAAGTGCCGTCAACGCAGCGTTTATCCTGTGCCACCGCCTCATAGTCAAAGGCACGGCCCAGCGCGCTTTCGACCAGGCCGCACAAGATGCGGAACAGGTTTTGGTAATAGAGCGTCATTTGGTTTTCGGCCGCACTACGCACAAAGATCAACACGGCGGGTGCCCCATCGCGCTCGATCGTGTATCCAAACATGGGCAGCCCCGGCGTCAGCTCGCGGTTCACCCACAGATTCGAACGACCCCCGTCGCCCAAAAGAGGTGCAAGCTGCTCAAGCGTGAGCGAGCGTGCGGCATCTTCGGCAATCGCGGGACTTGCTGCCACCAGCCGTGCAAATGCTCCGCCCGAAACATGGTAGATCGCCACCGAATCGTTCTCGAGGATCTCGCCCAGAAGCTCGCAGCACTTGCGATAGATGTCGCGTGGGTTGAAGACGTCAAGCTCCTGCGTTACGGCAAAGATCTTGCCAAAGCTGTCGTGGCGACCCACGATCTGGCGCCTGTACGCGCGCTTGTCCTCGATCGCGTCATGGTAGAGCTGCGTAAGGAACGTATTGCGGTTGCGCACGAGCTCGTTTTGATCGCGCTCCGCCCTAATGGCTTCGCTGTTGCGCAGCTGCACATAGCCGCACACGGCACCCACAACAAAGTACGCGATAAACGGCAGCCAGTTGGACGGCTCGTAGAACAGGCCCTGGAAGGTATAGCCGTACAAAGTAAAGTAACTCGCAGCCAAACCCACCGACGCCAGCAGCGCCGCAACCAGGCCAAAGTCCAAGCCATACAGCGTGCCGATGAGCACCACGTAGAGCAGGCGATAATCGAGCACGTTGAGCTGGGTCGATTGGGAGAACAAGCGCTCCAGCACTTCAAAGAGCACCCAGGCGGCTGCCGTCTCCAGGCATTTGACAGGCAGCGTGCGCATTTGAATGCGGTCGATGGCCGCGCGCAAGGGGTTGACCTTCTTTGCACGGCCAGCATCCCAGCGAGCCTGAATGGTCGAGAGGTCGCGCAGCAAGTCGTAGCGCTGAAACCAGCCATAGCGCACGCGAGCGACGTCGCTGGCGGGCAGGGCGTAGCCGGCAGAATCGCCATAGGCAACTGAGAGCCCTGGGAACAGCGCCTTGAGGGCGTCGCCCACCTCACCCACCGTGTGATGGAAGGTATCGGCTACGTCGAGCGTCTCAAAGTTACCATTCCAGCTGTCGAAGATACGGCGTACCAGCACCGCAAGCTCCTCGGCACACAGCAGGGGAAACGCCGCATCCTGTGCGCCCTGCAGAGCGGCCGATCCGGTTGAGCATGCGTCGAGCATCGGCACCAAAAACGGGTCCTCCAGCGCGGCAGATGCGGTATACAGGAACGGCACGCGCAGGATCTTGGTCTGAACGCCCTCGCGAGCAGCGTAGTAGCGGCACAGGTCGTTTGCTGCGTGCGCGATAATGCCCTTGCCCGTTCGCCCCGCGGCATCGGCGGCACCCTCGGCACCCGCGGGCCCCGCTACATACAGCAGTTGGACCCGGCGACCCGCGCACGTACGAAAGACCGAGCGCAGCAGCTCGATATCGCCCACGGTATCGGTATGCGGGGTTAGGTAATTAGACAGGTAGACCACGCGGTCGAACTCGTAGGCCTGCTCCAAATGCTGGAGCAACTCTTTCCAAGAGGCATGGGGCGACGACTCATCGCGGCGCGCGTCCTGCGCGGCTACAACCTTAACGTGGTCCCCGGGGAATGCCTTGGCGCAAAAGTCATCGTCAACATATGCGGTGTTGCCAACAACCAGCACCTCCATGGCGCACCCCTCCCCTAAAATCCACTTTAGTCATAGTCAAACATGCGTATTTTACGCTGTCAACGCGAGTTGGAAGGCCTTTAAGGCTGTATTAAGAACTTTTTTAGAGGATGTGGGGACTTCGAGAGTGCAAAATGAGCGCCCAATCCGGAAGTGCGGTGAAAAACCGAGAACGGTCGACCAGACCCTAGTTTTGGGCACCCGCGACCTGCGGTTTTGTTGCCTGAAATCGGGCTATGCTCGGCGAGTTTCGATTTTTCTCCGCACTTCTCCTACGCACCGGATTTGCAAGAGCGCATCACAATCCGCCAATCGCCCTAACCGAAAAGCCAATCCACAGACTCGACTAGCCAACCAGATACGGCCCGATTACATCGAAAACTTCGCCCACCTTAGTTGCAGGGTTTTGCGCAGATGGCTTAACGTTACCCAGCCCCCTATGGTATGTGACGAGGCGCCCAACACGCTGCAATGCCTCGCCTCGTTTGCCGTCCACCACCTCGAACAGCCCGTCCAAGTTCTTGCGGTACTCGATGCCCAGGTCTCTCGACATCTCCTGCGCGAGGGCATGCTGGCAGTCGGACGCGGACATATGCGCGGTCGTGTAGCGAAAGTGCAGAAGAGGCCACAGCTCGAAGCAGGGGTTCGACCACAACGCATGGAAGGTCCTCGAACCATCGGAGAGCTCGTCGCATTTGCGCTCCATCGCGTCAAAGTCGGACGCAGGAAAGTCATCCTTGTCATACACGAGTCACACATGGTCGAATGTCTCGGGCGCATAGCGGCAGTGTTCGACGGCAAAGTCAAGTAGGTCAAGTGTGTGTTTGCCGGTCCCCTTAACGACAATGGCAACCTTACGCTCGTTCGCCGCACCCAACGCCGCACGCACACCCTCAAAGTAGCGAGGCTCGGTCTCCTTGCCCTCGCTCACTACAAGATGACGCGTCATCTGAACCATGCGCGAGCGGCCCTCTCGTTTGCCGCTACGCCAGCCCTTCGACTTCTTCGCCACCATGCTAATCCCACTCCTCGATGCGGGTGAGATACGGATCGGCGCCGTAGCGACCGGACAGGTATTGCTTGTCGAAAGCCGCGTTCTTGCTTACCAGATTACCGTTTGCCTCGTGGATGTCGGCGAGAGACCACAGTTGGCTCGCCTCCCCCTCGCCGCGCGCAGCGAACCATATCTCGTCACGGCGGAACACATCGTTTCGCATGGTTGACACATCCTGGGACGAGAAGATGAGCTGCGCGCCACTCTTGTTGACCCCAGGATCCTTAAACAGCAGAATCACATAGCGAAGAAGCTTCGGGTGCAGTTTGGCGTCGAGCTCGTCTACCACAACGGTGCCACCACGCTCAAGCGCTGTCATCAGATACGCAGCCAACCCCATGAGCTTCTGGGTTCCGGCAGATTCCTCGGATAAACGCAGCTCGTACGCCTTGCCGCCCACCTCGTGCCTCACGAAGACGCGCTGGCCGCGCCACTCCGGCGCCCTCTCCACTCTGAAGCCATCAATACGTACATCAACGGCGCGCAAAAAACGCGTGACCTCGGGTGAGTCATCCTCATCGAGCAATTGTTCGAGCATCTGCTCCAGATAGGAGCTGTTATAGTTCAGGAACACCCCGTCAAGAAACCAGCTGGCAGCCTCCTTGACCACCGGCGCGTCAAAGTTGATGCAGAGAAACGACAGGGGTCAAGAACAGACATTGGAACTTCTGGCAGCCGTCACGAGCTTGCGCAGCGTGGGACCGAGCTCAACCTCTGCGCCCTCACGCTCGAACAGCATCGCCGTGCGTGACGCTCCCAATTTTCGCCGCCACAGGCCTTCGGACACGATCTCGTCAGCATGCACGGACAGGGCATAGCGGTACTCGTGCTCAGCCGCGCGATAATAGAGCTCGAATTCGGCGGGCTCAGCAGCCGACACTTCATCGAACTCAAACGCAGAGCAACGGGGTATCGAAGGACGGTTACCCTCTGGCGCATCAGTGCTGGCAGAGAGCAATCTGATCGGCCTGGCCACCGCCGAACGAATATAGTCAAGCGCCTCGAGCAGGTTAGACTTGCCGCCAGCGTTAGGCCCGTACACCGCAGCCACCGGAAGAAAACTCTGCCCGTCGGAACACTCTATGAGGGAGCGCTCGAACTCCCTCATCGATGTTGCCTGCATGGAAAGCTCAGTTTCGTCGCGATAGGATCTATAGTTCCTGAAGGTAAACTGGCAAAGCATCGTCCTCAAAATTCCTTTCATTGTTTTGAAAAGATATTTCAGAGTTTTTATTTGATTATAGACCTTAAATAGCATCAATCAAGTGTTTGCCGCATACTTCCGGCAGACGTTTGTGGCTGCGGACACGCTAATCCATGCCCGCAGCCGCAATGGCGTCAAGCCCCTTATCCTCTCGGCGGGAAGAGATCGTGCCCATGGGAATCCTTTGCGCGGATTCTGCCATCGGGACGATGGGTGATTAGCTCAGAGTGCTGATTAGAACTAATTTGACGACCGCGCTTTATAGCTTCGCCCTGGGTCGTCGTAACAAAGGAAGCGCGACGCGCCCCCTCGCCCTTAACCTGCCATTTGCCATCCGCCCGCTTCGTAACGTGCTGGTTTCTACCTTTCATACTCACCTCGCCTTCACGACCGATTGTTAACGTGCTCACAGCATGAGGCTTGTAGCAAGTTCACTCGTGCCGCTTTGCTTAAAGCATAAATACCGGCGCGGACATTAATCAGACCTGGAAGGTGTCAGTATGGGATCATCGACGAAAGGGGCACGAGCCCCGTCTGCGAACATCGTATCGATCGACGAAGGGTCGCTCGACGCGCTGCCCAAAGAGGAGGCGTCCGAGCTTGTCGGGGCCGAGCGCTATGAGAGGACGGCGGGCCGGGAGGCCTACCGCAGCGGCCACTACGCGAGAAAGCTCGTCACCGGGGCCGAGGAAGTCGAGCTCAGCGTGCCGAAGCCCCGCGGGGCGGTCGTAGTGGCGGTGCGCGACGGGTTCGCCGAGACGCTTGCCTACACGGAATTCCCGCCGGAGCACTGACGCTGGATCGAGACGAACGACAGAATCGAGCGCATCAACCGCGAGATCAGAGGGAGGACAAGGGTCGTCGGGACCTTCCCGAACGGCAACTCGACCCTCATGCTGGTGACGGCGAGGCTGATGTACATAGCGGAGCACGAGTGGGGCAAGAGGAGGCACCTGGACATGTCCAAACTGGGGGAGATAGACGAGCTGAAGGGAAAGGCGGAGGGCTAGAAGAGGACGGCGAAATCAATTTACGAAAGAATCTTGACGGTACCCGAGGGCCGCTCTTCGTTAAAAGGGCGCTGGAACGTCACCCTTACACCAACATTTTCGACGCAATCATCCCTCGAAGTATTAACTGTCTAAACTTAAATAGAATATGCAACCAATTCGAGAATGGTTCAAAAAGCAAGCCAACGCAACCGTCACATGCCCCAGCAAATCACCCAACAACTACCTATAGGCGAGCTCTACTAACGCTGGCATAACGCCTCCGCTAGACACAGCCTTACCATAGCTCGCGTACTTGGCTAAAAGTGCGTTGCAATAATCCGGTTCAACCTGTTTACAAAAGCTCAGGTGGCCTAAAACGCGATGGGCGTGATTACGATCGCACTCGCGCATAAGCACTTGGTATAACGAACGCTTTAGCTCTGCTTTTCTTTGAGGTCCCAGGCGCAGTACGCCATCGCGGTCAAGATAGATGCCCGTGATTTTACGTAGGTGTCCTCGTCCAAAACAGCGAGTTTTGTCCTTATTCAAATCAAAACCCTTTTGATTTAGGCGGTCATCGACAATAGCTGAAATCTCCGCAGAGTCTATCCATTCAGATGATGAAATGCAGATGTCGTCAGAGTATCGCGAGTAGACGAATCTTTCGCCTAGTCTAGCTGCAATCTCATGGTCAAACGAAGCCATTATGCGATTGGCAATAAAGGGCGAACACGGAGAACCCGTTGCAAGAGAACCCCGATAACATGATAAAGCTACGAGAAGATCGACATCGTCTGCAGTAAGACGCGAGCGAAATTCAGCGTTTGTCGACCTATACATTCCCCCTGAAAACAAATTCCTAACCATTTGTTGAGTGCAGGACTCAAAGAAATGGCAAATATCAAGCAGAAGAAAATGGCTGCTCTTAGCATGGAGCCCGGCATTACGGCAGACGCTTGAGCCCTTTTCGTAAGCTGTAGCGTAAGGAAGATCTATATCAAACTCCGTATTTATATAATCCGAAATCCAACATTGGACGAGCTTCAAATCTGGCAGAGGCGCAACAATCTTTCTCCCACCGGCAGAAAAACAGTGATACCTATCTGCCGTTGAGCTTACAAGGCCCAATAGCTGACAATTTGTCATTCCAAGGTCGAAGCAAATTCTATCAGCAATAGACACCGGCAACGCCTCCATACCCCATTGATCTCTTACGAAGGATTACCCGCGCCCTCATATTTAAAAAATCTCGGTCTTCGTATCCCTTAAACATGAAATAGGAATCAAGGTGTATCGTGCTTTTAATCAGATAATCCGGACCCCTATTGCATCTCACTTTAGAAACAAGACCGGTAGCTCTCATCATGCAGCAAACATCCGACCAAGATATCGGAACGCCGGCATTTTTCATGTCTGCATTTAAAATGGGCGAGAATATTTTGAGCTTACTAGCACGGAAGCCTTTGGCCGCACAGTATATCGTTCGTAAATCGGTCTCCGACATGGGGCCCAATATTTGAAGCAAATCAAGTAACTCATGGACGAGCGAGCCCACGTTAATCTTGGACTCGTCTCGATTGATCATCTTTCTAGCGGCCTTTAGGCCAGCCTTGCCCCGCTTAGTAGCATTAACACCAATAAGGGGTCTTAGTTCAGAAACAAAGCGGCACAAGTCAGGCGAAGACATTGGGTTATTTAAGTCTAAGTAAAAGACTTTGTTAAGCGAAGAGTCGCCCGTGGCTATTTCTTCCACTGGCCCATCAATCAAGAAGCTCCGAGAGCCCTTATATTGCTTTCCAACAGCAACAGAGGTAATCCAAGCAGCATGAGGCAAAGCGGAGAAAGCGCCCAACTCGCAAAAAGATCCACAGCTCTCTGCAAAAATCAATATCCAGTCAGATATGTCGGCAAGCATGGCCTCTTGCTGAAGTAAATTAAGTCTCGAACCGTCCATTTCCGCCGCTACGTCTTCGGCGGTAAGACAAAAAACGTTTTTTAAAGCCTCGGTGTGATTGTTGGACACATAAGCTCTAAAGAATCGTCGAGAGGAATGCAGGCTCTGATCACCGCCGCAGGGAAAGATAAACAAGGGCAGTTTATTAACGTCACGATTAACCCTCAGATGATTTCTCAGGATATTCAAATCAGTTTTACTGATACAGTCGCAGAGCATTGCACCTCGATTCCAATAAGGACAAGGCCGCACAGTCCGTGCATATGGTCATTCCGTAGGCACGGTGTCGGGTCCGTGGCTATGGAATGACCATATGCACGGACCCGAATTGGTAAAAACGTCTCAGTCCATCTTTAACAGAGGACTCGCTCCAGTCGGGGCGATCAATGACTAGCTGCGACCTTGTCTCAAGTAACTTTACCATCACATTAGTGTCTAAGGCTTGATATTAGCCGGCTATAAAAGGAAAGCATGCTAGTCCCGCATCAAATTTATGCTGCAAAATGTACTCTATTGAGCAGCGAGTCGCCCATTCTCGGCCTATTCCTGGCTGCTCCTCGTGGAGGGTTGCACCTCATCGCCACTCCCCTTCTTCTTGCACAGCACATGTATCGCGTGTTCGCCCAAGATTGACCACGTATCGGCAGCATCACAAACAGCTTTAAATACGAAGGGAGCGAACTCAGTTATCGCAGACTCATATTCATCAAGCGATTCAAGATACCGGCGAAAAGCAAATCCGGTTGAAAGTACATTCTTGCCAACGGGAACATATGCCTCCAAAAGCGTATCTAGTTTGGGTAATGCATCGAAATCTCGACATGGAGACGTCAACTACAAAAGAAATCGAAGCCGAGGCGAACAAGTTTGCCTCGGCCTTTCTAATGCCCAAATCAACCATGCTGAAATATACGCCCAGAGGCTTCAGCCTGCGGGACGCAGTGGCCCTTAAAAAGCGATGGAAGGTATCTGTGGCAGCCTTTATCTATAGATCACACGACATTGGCTTACTCACGGATTGGCAGTATCACAATCTATTCAAACAATTAAGCGCGGCAGGATGGAGAACGGATGAGCCCAACGCGATAATTCCGGAAGAATCTGAGGTAAATAAGCAGGTCATCACTCTGCTCTCGAAAACGCCAAAAAAGCTAAGCACGGCATCTAATGAAACCGCATTGCCACTTGAGCTGTGCTACCAGTTGCTTACCGGAACAAGTGCGCAAGTTGTAGTAGGCGGGAAAACACCCGCAAGTAAGACAGACGGACGAAAGGCCAATCTAACAATAGTTCAGTAATCAACGTCTTTTCAACTTTGCAGTCACGAATGTCTTGCTATATGACTCATTTGGAAAGATTGCTGGTTCGTTATGCGGCCTTAGCTTGTTAAGCACCAAACAAAAGCGGGGAGCATTGGCGATGACCAGTACTCCCCGTTCTAAGAAATAGTGAACCTACTGAAAGGTCTAGCCACCCAACGCAGGCTTGCCGCTCTCCCCTAGTCCCGCTTAAACAGGTCCCTCGTGTACACCTTGTCCTCCACGTCCGCGAGCTCGTCGCTCCAGCGGTTGGCAATGACAACGTCGCAGCAGGCCTTAAAGGCCTCCAGGTCGAGGGTCACCTCTGTTGATGTTCGCTAAGAAGTGGTCCGAGTGATCACTGGGAAATGAGCACCGTGAGCACGAAAAATTGAGCAGTTTAAGCAAGAGGGCCGCGCCCCGGG